>Ga0265780_10000225_pt1 | contig 90834 bp, 79 predicted proteins | sample P1T30metagenome_FD_192432 | JGI IMG/M metagenome (GOLD analysis project Ga0265780, IMG submission 192432) | Plant litter microbial communities from East Loma Ridge, Irvine, California - P1 T30 | ecosystem: Environmental > Terrestrial > Plant litter > Unclassified | place: USA: California...
CGGCCCTGATCGCCAGCGACGACGCGCCGCTCACGCGCGACTTCGCGCGCCGCCTGCCCGGCCTGTGCCGCGCCATGAACGTGCCGGCCGTGGCCTTGCCGGCGCCGACCACGATCGAGGCGCCGGCGCTGCTGCTGTCCGGCGCGCTCGACCCGGTCACGGCGCCGCACCGCGCCGCCCGCGCCGCCAGCTACATGCCGCGCGCCCAGCTGCTCACCGCGCCCAACGTCGGCCATGGCGTGTCGCAGCTGGGCTGCGCGCCGCGCCTGCTGCGCGCCTTCCTCGACCATCCGGAACAGAAGCTCGACGGCAGCTGCCTGAACGAGATTCCCGCGCCCACCTTCCAGCTCGGCAGCGCCGGCCCCCAACCCTGAATCGAGACCCGACCGCCATGATCGAAGCACACGACGTCCGCAAACATTTCGGTCCGGTCCAGGCGCTCGGCGGGGTGAGTTTCACCGCCCGCGACGGCCAGATCACCGCCCTGCTCGGCCCCAACGGCGCCGGCAAGACCACCCTGCTGCGCACCTTGGTCGGGATGCTCAAGCGCGACCACGGCACCATCGCCGTCGATGGCGTCGACCCGGAACGGGATCCGTTCCAGGTGCGCAGCAACATCGGCTTCCTCACCGACCAGTTCGGCCTGTACGAGCGCCTGTCGACGCGCGAGTACCTGACTTATTTCGGTGAGCTGAACGGCATGGACAAGGCCGACCTGCGCCGCCGCATCGACGAGGTGGCGGAGATGCTGGCGATGGACGACATCCTGGAACGCCGCAGCAAGGGCTTCAGCCAGGGCCAGCGCATCAAGGTGGCGCTGGCGCGCGCGCTGCTGCACCGCCCGCGCCACCTGCTGCTGGACGAACCGACGCGCGGCCTCGACGTGATGAGCACGCGCGCGGTGCGCTCGGCGCTGGCGACCCTGCGCGCGGAGGGCTGCTGCGTGGTGATGGCGACCCACGTGATGCAGGAAGTCAGCCACCTGTGCGACGACGTGATCGTGATCGCCAAGGGCCATACCGTGGCCCAGGGCTCGCCCCAGCAACTGTGCCAGCGCACCGGCATCGCCAACCTGGAAGACGCCTTCGTCAGCCTGGTCGGCACCGATGAAGGGATCGCCGCATGAAGCCCAAGTTTCTCATCGTCTTTCTGAAAGAGTTCCGCGAAACCCTGCGCGACAAGCGCGCCCTCAGCCTGCTCGCCATGTTCACCCTGATGTACCCGATCATGTTCGGCTACATCCTGAACCAGCAGATCGAGCACGCCACCCGCGCCGAACGCGAAGGCATCGAGCTGGCCGTGATCGGCGGTGCCCAGGCGCCGACCCTGATGTCGCAGCTGAAGCAAAAGAACATCACCGTGCGCGACATCCCGGACGCCGGCGAGCACGCCATCGGCGAGATGCTGCGTGCGAAGAAAGCGGTGGCCGTGCTGCGCCTGCCCGCCAAGTTCGCCGACAACTACCAGGCCATGCGCCCGGCCCGGATCGAGCTGTGGTTCGATTCGGCCACCGAGCAGGACCGGCGCCGGCGCGACGTCGAGGACGTGCTGCGCGCCTACAACGCCAACATCGCCAGCGCGCGCCTGCTGGCGCACGGGGTGTCGCCGGTGACGCTGGGGCCGATCGACCTGCAGCGCTACGACACCGGCACCAATGCCGCGCGCTCGGCCGGCTTCATCGGCGGCCTGCTCGGCTTCCTGTTTTTCCCGGCTTTCATTTGCGGCATGGCGGCCGCGGTCGACAGCACCGCCGGCGAACGCGAACGCCGCTCGCTCGAGGTGCTGATGGCGCAGCCTATCCACACCTGGGAACTCATCGGCGGCAAGTGGCTGGCGGCCGGCGCGCTGGCCATCATCGGCATTACGCTGGAACTGATCCTGGCGCACATCGGCCTGTCCTGGCTGCCGCTGGAAGAAATCGGCATGAGCTGGCGCATGGGCTGGGGCGACCTGGCGATGCTGATCCTGGCCTCGGTCCCGCTGTCGCTGTTCGCCGCCGGCGCCCAGGTCGCGGTGGCGATGAACGCCAAATCCTTCAAGGAGGCGCAGAGCGTGCTCTCCGTGGTCTCCCTCGCGCCGATGCTGCCGGGCGTGATCGTGTCGATGCTCGATCTCAAGACCGCGACCTGGATGTACGCGGTACCGATGCTGTCGAACCAGACCCTGATGCGCGAGATCGCCAAGGGTGGCGAGCTTGGCCTGCTGCCCTATGTGCTGACCTTCCTCTGCTCGCTGCTGGCGGCGCTGGCCCTGGTTGCCTTTGCCGGCTGGCGCATGCAGAGCGAGCGCTACGTGCTGGCTGTATGAAAGCGGCTTAAAATACAGCCCTTACACGACAGCGGAGAACGCAATGGAAGTCAAAGTCAGCTGGAATGGCCCGTCCGGGATGAGTTTCCGGGCCGAGACCGGCTCTGGCCACCTGGTCAGCATGGATGGCGCACCCGAGGGCGGCGGCCATAACCTGGCGCCGCGCCCGATGGAGATGGTCTTGCTGGGCACCGGCGGCTGCACCGCCTATGACGTGGTCCTGATCCTGAAGCGCGGCCGCGAAGACGTGCGCGGCTGCGACGTGACGCTCAAGGCCGAGCGCGCGGACGTCGATCCCAAGGTATTCACCAAGATCCACTTCCACTTCACCGTCAGCGGGCGCAACCTGAAGCAGGCGGCCGTGGAACGCGCGGTGAACCTGTCGCACGACAAGTACTGCTCGGCGTCGATCATGCTGGCCAAGATGGCCGAGATCACGCATTCGTTCGAGATCGTCGAAGGGTGATGCGGACGGCGAGTCGGCTTTGCCGCCCACGCGGTGATAGTTGGCGAGCGGTCCTCCACACCCGCGAGCGGAGTGGTTTGCAAACGGCGCATGAACGCGTGGACAGCAAAGCTGTCCACCCTACCCGCAACGCGACTTCCAATTCTTATATGTAATACGCGGTGGTGGTCATCACCTTGGCCATCGCCCGCATCGCCATCTTCACCGGCAGCGGCATCTCGGCCGCGCCCATCGCCTGGGCCTTGCCGCCGTGTTCGATCTCGTCGTCGCGCATCTGGGTGACGATGGCGCGCGACTTGGCGTCCTGGGGCGGCAATTCCTCCAGGTGGCTGTTCAGGTGGGCTTCCACCTGGCGCTCGGTTTCGACCACGAAGCCGAGGCTGACGGCGTCGCCCATGCGCGCGGCCACCGAACCGAGGGCGTAGGCACCGGCATACCAGATCGGGTTCAACAGGCTCGGCTGGGAACCCAGTTCCGACAGGCGCTCGGCGGTCCAGGCCAGATGGTCTTCTTCCTCGCGGCCGGAGTGCGCCATCTGGGCGCGCATGGCCGGGGTCGACGCATGCTTGCCCTGGGCATCGTAGAGCGCCTGGGCGCAGACTTCGCCGACGTGGTTGACGCGCATCAGGCCGGCGCTGTGGCGCGCTTCCTGGTTGTTCAGTTCGCAGTCGCTGGCCAGGGTGCCGGGATTCGGACGGGCAGCCTTGGCCACGCCGCCCACGACGCGCAGCGCCTTGTCGAAGCCGACGATCAGGTTGTCGAGAGGATTGATGGCTCGTTGGGAATTGTTCATAACTTGCGATGAAAATACGCCTGAAAGCGCCATTATATGCTGTCGCTTTGGGCGTCTCCGCCACGCTGGGCTTTCTGCGCCTGCAGCCAGGCGTGCAGCGGCCCGGCGACCTCGAGTTTCGAGATGTTCTTGGCCACGCCCAGGTTGAGCTCCAGCAGGAAGGGAATCGACTCGGCCGGGATCTCGGGGCAGGTCTCGGCAAACAGCGCCATGAAGCGCGGCGACTGCAGGGTCGGCAGCACGTTTTCTCCGCTCAGGAACTGCAGCACGCTGGTGATGGTGTGGCCGCCGCCGATGCTGTGGTAGATGAAGCGGTTCCAGGCGCGGTCGACCGTCTTGAAGTCGATCGACTCCTTCGTCATCAGCCCGGCCAGGTAAACCAGGCCGGCCGTAACGCGGAACCAGTCCGTCGCTTCGAGCCGCGTGCGCCCCTGGCGCGTGATGGCCAGGATTTTTTCCTCGGGAATAGGGATATCCATGGTGACCATTATGCACACCTGCAGATATCGGCACAAATGTTGACAAAGTAGACATTCCCTATCGTGCAGCGTATGCTCGGGCGCTGCACCATTGCGCTCTGACCCCGGATTTTTACGCTCTGGTCGAGTGAAAGCGCTGTGTGTCGCATCGGCACTCCAGCCCGCGCTCGTTTTTAATACAATGCAACAATCGTGAAAATGCGCACATTCTCACGGAGCTCAATCGATCGCATCAGGAGTCTTCATTCATGGAATTACGCATCCGCAACCTGTCCAAGACCTACGCCAATGGCGTGGTGGCCCTGGACGGCGTGTCGCTGAGCATCCCCCCGGGGATGTTCGGCCTGCTGGGGCCCAACGGCGCCGGCAAGTCGACGCTGATGCGGATCCTGGCCACGCTGCAGGAGTGCGACGGCGGCTCGGTGTTCCTGGACGATATCGACCTGCTCGACGAAAAAGACGCCGTGCGGCGCCTGCTCGGTTACCTGCCCCAGGATTTCGGCGTGTATCCCAAAGTGAGCGCCTACGAATTGCTGGACCACTTCGCCCAACTGAAAGGCTTGTCGCACCGCGGCCGCCGGCGCGAAACCGTGGATGCCCTGCTCCAGCAGACCAACCTGTTCGAAGTGCGTAAGCAGAAACTCGGCACCTTCTCGGGCGGCATGCGCCAGCGCTTCGGCATTGCCCAGGCCCTGCTGGGCGACCCGCAACTGATCATCGTCGACGAACCCACGGCCGGCCTCGACCCGCAGGAGCGGGTGCGCTTCCACAACCTGCTGTCCGACATCGGCGAAGACAAGACCGTGATCCTGTCGACCCACATCGTGTCCGACGTGGCCGACTTGTGCGCCAACATGGCGATCATCAACAAGGGCCACGTGCTGCTGTGCGGCGAACCGGCGCGCCTGATCGAGGGCATCGAGGGCCGCATCTGGGCCCGCTTCGTCACCAAGCAGGACCTGCCAGCCTTCCAGAAGCGCCATACCGTCATTTCGACGCGCCTCCTGAGCGGCCGCCCGCTGGTCCACGTGTATGCCGAACGCTATCCGGGGGACGATGTCGAACCGGTCCATCCAACCCTCGAAGACGTCTACTTCGCCACCATCGCCGGCCGCCACAACGCCCTGCCGGGGAATTGCTGAGCCCATGCGCGCCTTGTTCGCCATCGCCGCCTTCGAAGCGCGCCAGCGCCTCAAGCTGCTGTCCACCTGGGTCTATTTCTTTGCCTTCCTGGCGCTGGCCATGCTGTGGATGGGGGCCGCCGGCGGCGCCTTCCGCGACGCCTCGATTTCCTTCGGCGGCCGGGTCCTGATCAACGCCCCGCGCCAGATCGCGATCAGTACCGCGGTCCTCGGCTGCCTGGGCGTGGTGGTGACCGCCGCCCTGATGGGGCGCTCGGTGCAGCAGGACTTCGAGCACGAGATGCACCACTTCTTCTTCAGCGCGCCCATCCCCAAGCACGCCTACGTGTTCGGGCGCTTCCTTGGCGCGCTGGCGACGCTGGCGGTGATCTTCCTCTCGATCCTGCTCGGCCACCTGCTGGGCAGCCTGCTGCCCGGGGTCGACCCGGCGCGCATCGGCCGGTTTTCGGTGGCCGGCTACCTGCGCCCCTACCTGTTCACGCTGCTGCCCAACCTGTTCATCTTCGGCGCCCTCTTCTTCATGCTGGCGGCGCTCACGCGGCGCATGCTGCCGGTGTACGTCGCCAGCGTGGTCATGATGATCGGCTACACGGTCGCGCCCTCGCTGGCGCGCGACCTCGACTACAAGACCCTGGCCGCCCTGATCGATCCCTTCGGCACCACGGCCCTGCTGCGCCTGACCGAATACTGGAGCGTGGCCGAGCGCAACGCCCGCCAGATCCCTTTGGCCGGCGTGTTCCTGCTCAACCGCGCCATCTGGTCGCTGTTCGCGCTGGCGGTGCTGGTGCTCGGCTACTGGCGCTTCGCCTTCGTCTCGACGCCGGCCGGCCGGCGCCACGCGCGGCTCGAGGGCGGCATGGGCCAACCCGCAGCGCCAGGTTTGGCGACGGTGCGTGAAGCGCCCGACTTCGCCGGCCGCAGCCTGGCCCTGCTGCTGGCCAGGTCGAGCTGGCTGAACTTCCGCGAATCGGTCAAGAACGTGTATTTCGCCGTGATCGCGCTGGCCGGCGTGCTGGTGCTGGTGCTCGGCTCCTTCAGCCTGGGCGCCATCTACGGCACCAAAACCTATCCGGTCACCTACATGATGCTGGAACTGATACGCGACGTGTTCGCGCTGTTCGTGCTGATCGTGACCACGCTGTACGCGGGCGAGATGGTGTGGCGCGAGCGCGAAGCGCGCATGGGCCAGATGATGGATGCGCTGCCGGTGCCGAGCTGGCTGCCGCTGCTGGCGAAAACGATCGCCCTGGTCGGCCTGCAGGCGCTGCTGCTGGTCGTCGCCATGCTGTGCGGGATGGCGATCCAGCTGGCCCACGCTTACCTGGCGCTGGAGCCAGGCCTCTACCTGCGCACCCTGTTCACGGTGCTGCTGCCGCAGTACGCGCTGCTGGCGGTGCTCGCAATCGCGGCCCAGGCCATCATCAACCAGCGCTACATGGCCTACTTTGCGCTGGTACTGTACTACGTCGCGACGCTGACCCTGTCCGGCTTCGGACTTGGCCATCCGATGCTGCTGTATGCGCACCTGCCCGACATCACCTATTCCGCCATGAACGGCTTCGGCCACGCCCTGCCCCTGCAGCGCGCGCTGCTGGCCTACTGGGGCGGCGCGGCGCTGATGCTGATCACGCTGGCGCTGGTGCTGTGGCCGCGCGGCGTCAGCGACAGCTTCAGGGAACGCCTGCAGCGCGCGCGGCGCCGCCTCTCGATGCCGGTGCTGGCTTGCTTCGGCCTCGGGCTGCTCCTGTTCGCCGGCAGCGGCGCCCTGCTGTGGTACAACCTGGAACACCTGGGCGCTTACCAGAGCGAGTGGCGCCGCGACGCGCTGCGCGCCGAATACGAACAGCGCTACAAGCGCTTCGCCAGCTTGCCGCAGCCGCGCATCAGCGACGTGCGCCTGCGGGTCGACATCGCGCCGGAGACGCGCACGCTGAAAGTCCACGGCTTCTACCAGCTGGAAAACCGCAGCGGCCAGGCCATCCGCGACCTCGTCGTCGTCATGCAGCCGGGACCCGCGCTGCAGCTGCGCCTGTCGCAGCCGGCGCGCCTGCTGGCGGCCGATCCCGAACACGGTGTGTGGCGCTATGTGCTGGATGCGCCGCTGGCGCCGGGTGCGCGCATGGGACTGGACTTCGACCTGCTGGACGCGCCCGGCGGCATCCTCGGCCTGGGCCGCGACACTGCCGTCGTCGCCAACGGCACCTACTTCACGAATGCGATCCTGCCCCACGTCGGCTACCAGCCGGGCATGGAATTGCTGGACGACCGCGACCGCCGCCGCCATGGCCTCGGCGCACATGCGCCGATGGCGGGGCGCGACGACGCCGGCGCGCGCGCCAACAACTACCTCGGCAATGACGCCGACTGGATCAATTTCGACGCCGTCGTCAGCACCAGCCCGGACCAGACCGTGGTGGCGCCGGGCACGCTGGCGCAGGAATGGATGGACAAGGGCCGCCGCTTCTTCCACTTCCGCATGGACAAGCCGATCCTGAATTTTTATACCTTCCAGTCGGCGCGCTACGAAGTGCGCCACGACCGCTGGCAGGACGTCACCATCGACGTCTATTACCAGCCGGGCCACGAATTCAACGTCGACCGCATGATCCGCGGCGCCAAGGCGGCACTGGCCTATGGCTCGAAGCACTTCGGCCCCTACCTGCTGCGCGAGCTGCGCATCGCCGAATTCCCGCGCTACGACGCCTTCGCCCAGGCCGCGCCGGGCACCATCCCGTTCTCGGAGAGCGCCGGCTTCATCGCCAAGGTCGACCCGGACTCGCGCAAGGACATCGATTATCCGTATTACGTCAGCGCCCACGAGGTCGGGCACCAGTGGTGGGCCCACCAGCTGATCGGCGCCGATGCGCGCGGCTCCACCGTGCTGTCGGAAAGCCTGGCGGAGTACACGGCGCTGATGACGATGAAGAACACTGTCGGCCCCGGCAAGATGCGGCGCTTCCTGCGCTACGACCTGGACGAATACCTGATGGGCCGCGCCACCGAGAACAAGAAGGAACTGCCGCTGGCGCAGAACGAAAACCAGGGCTATATCCACTACCGCAAGGGCAGCCTGGCGATGTACCTGCTGCAGGACGTGTTGGGCGAGGACGTGGTGAATGGCGTGCTGCACGGGCTGCTGGTCGACTTCGCCTTCCATGCGTCTCCCTACCCGACCGTCTCGACGCTGGTGGCGCGCCTGCGCGCCGTGACGCCGCCCGACAAGGCTTACCTGATCGATGACTTGTTCGAGTCCATTGTGCTGTACGAAAACCGCGCCGACAGCGCCACGGCGCGGCGCCTGGCGGATGGCAATTTCGAGGTGACGATCCGCGCCAGCGCCGGCAAGGTGCGCGCCAGCGAATCGGGCGAAGAGCAGCCGGCGCCGCTGGCCGACTATATCGAATTCGGCGTCGACGACGGCGACGGCAACCCGCTGGTACGCGAGCGGCGCCTGGTCACGGGCAGCGCGCAGACGGTGACGCTGGTGGTGCCGGGAAGGCCGGCGCGGGCCGGGATCGACCCCGACAATAAGTTGATTGACAGAAAGCCCACAGACAACATGTTACCTGTCGACATGCCGTAGAGTTCCAGCTATTATTCAGCCATATTTGTGTCAGGAGTATTACGAATGTCTACCGTTGCCGAACTGGCTTCCCAGATCCAGCAGCTGTCCCCCGCGGACAAGCACGACCTGCTGCGCCTGCTGCTGACCGACAGCGACGAGCCCGAGCAGGACGCCGACGAAGCCTGGCGCGCCGAGATCGTGCGCCGCGTGAAGGCGATTCACAACGGCGAGGCTGCCTTGCGCGCGTTGCAGGACGACTGACACGCGTCATTTCGACTGATGCCATGCGCTGCTTGCGGCGCTGGATGTTAAAAAACCGCGATACCGAATGGGTCGCGGTTTTTTTATTTCTAAATACTTTATTTTAGTAAAAATAAATTTGAAAGGCTGCGTCTATAAAAACGAAACATCAATTTCGTTATTGAACAAAGCTGGCTTCATCTACTAAGATTTCAAGCATCAAATTAGTGAAATTCCTAATTTTCTAAGTTTTTCCGCATCTGTATTAAACCCAGTTTTTCGCATTCTTAAAGCTTGCTCAATAAAATTATTTAGACGTCCTCGAGGAATCACCTCATGAGCAGATAAATCATTACTTTCGTTTATATATTTTTGCAATTTTATGCAAATATAGGCTCGCTCCGATATGCTGAGCAAATCTAGCGAACTCGTGACTTGCTCTTTAATCGTATACTCTTTCCTGACATCTTGGCTGAAATTTTTTTCAAAATAACTGAATGCATTCACTGCATCGCTTACTGAAAAATCTTGCGATCCGAACTTTAGCCAAAATCTGTCTTCTTCAAAAATAAACCCTCTATTTATACATTCAACCACAGCTTCGTTACTCAACCCAGGATATCCACCAGAACGGCCGATCCATAGCGCCCATTGTGCAACGTCTGCGCTCAAACCTTGGTGCTCAATAATTTTAACAATATTTCTATCAAACCATCCATTATTATCAAAGGCGTAACTATTATAACCAACTAGACCGTTCTTAACTATATATGAACTTATTTTCTTAAAAGCTTCTATATCGCCCTCATCATAAATGAACCGTCCAAATATTCTCATGTCTATAAAAGTCATTACCGAGTGAGCATCCCCTATTAAGTCACACATATCAGTTGCAGAAATAGAATGCCTTCCAGAAACCTCGTATCGTCTTTCTGATGTCATTGACACCGCTTGAATCAGGAGGTAAGAAGCTATTGACCGTGCCTTTTTTGATTTTAAAGAATGCCACAAGGAAAATACCTCATTGAAGACCTTATCACTAATATCAGGAGCATTCAACGTCATGGCTAAAACAGGTATTTCACAATGTATTTTCTCGACAAGCTCTGTTATTTCGTTAAAATTACTCAGAATATTTTTGAGGTTGAAGCCCAGACTTACCGCCTTAACCTCTGCTTTCAACCAATCATCAGTATCCCCATATTTTCCTAAACGTGCTTGGTTTGCATGGTCTAAAAGATCAACCTCATTTTTCGACGCTGCAATAAGCGCGGCTAAAGGCCAAGGTGCCTGCCAAAAGGCTAAATCTGCTATTTTAGTGCCTAGTTCACTATCGCAAGCCAATATCTCCAAGCAATCTGCCAAGGAGTTTTTCGACGGTTTTCTTAAGAATTTTGCAACAGAAATATATGGCAACCATTCAACATTCTCTACGGGCATATCAGAGATTGCCAGATCTTCAAAGTGAGTCTTCACCTTTACTGACTTAAACTGCAACATAACTCCCTCAAGCGGAAGATTTTCTTGGATACTCACTGCAACTTTAGAAGGCTCTTCTTCTAAGATATCCCAGTATTCACCAGCTCTGTTTAGTATTGTTTGTGCCCATTGAGGAAAAAATTCCTCACTAAAACTTCTTTCTTTTTCTTGCGAAAATATAAAACCTTCGCTAAATACATCAAAAGTCTTTCTGGGCGATAATTTGGGGATAAGCGGTATAAGCGTTTCCGCCACCCAAGGAATTTGAATCATAGGCGGATCTATGACTATTGCCTTGTCTCTCGGACTCAACCTATCCCACGTATGGATAAAGTAATCTTTTGCCCACTGAATATTTTTTACGATAAGCCCTTGGAGTGCTCGCCATGCACCAACGCTTGAAACTCCGCCACGTGACAAGGAGGAAGTTATATAGGACTGGTACAGGTCATCCAAGCCAGAGTGATAAACGGACATTAGCTCCACAACGCTTTCGTTATCTGAGATGCTTAATAACTCCAAAGCTATCTGACAAAGTAGCCGCTCACGTTTTGGATAATTTCGAGCAGCACCATCCAAAAGTACAGCAAGCGCTAACTGAGATCCCCACTTAACGGCTTTATATTCTGCCCCTGCGTCATTCATCTCTGCACAAAGCACTAATATTCTATCAAGCAAAGAATTATTATCGTCTGAAAAACATTTTCCTATAATGAATAATAATACATTTCGCCAATGATCTATAAGCGCTATTTCATTGATTCTATCAACTACCAAACTAGGAAAATCGGCTTTGTAAAGCGCCTCAGCAGCCATAAACTCTTGAAGTGAGCGAATCTCAAATCCTACTTGTTCATCTTGCAGACTTACCAAGAATACCAATCGTTCAAGAGTAGAGGTTCGTATTTGTGCGGCTAAATGATTAGCATTTTCTACAGATTCACCTAGAGTCTTAAATCGCTCCCGAACCAAACTAATAAAATCTGAAATTCTAATTGTTGCATCTGTATCGCCGGCATTCTCACTGGCTGTTTGCAATATCAGCCCAACTCTATGATGGATCAGGTCTATATCAGTTTTTCTATCACTTAGAAGTCTTGATAAAGCACCTTCACGGCTTACTTCTCTTTCGTAGATGGTTCTATAATATTCGGCAAAAAGTCTATAACGTTGCTTTGGTGGATCGCCAATCCTCTCCACTAATGTTGCCATAATAGTCACTTGAAGCGGACTTCGCATAAGCCGCAAAGTTGCAGAGTTTTTCGCCGCCATAGTCAATCTACGATAAGCCTGATCAAATCGCTCTTCGTCTTCCCCCGCGCGAGACCTAAGTAATGCAGATCCGTATCGAAGTGCTTCTTTCTCTGATAATGGCGCAAGATAGATATGCCTGAAAAATGATTTGGCAAAATCACCAGAATAACCTTGCGGACGTGTGGTACTCACTATCAATACGTCAGCTTCATTAGTTGTCAAATCCACTAAGAAGTCTTCTATGGCCTCTAGTACTTCTTTACGGTTACTACTCGCGGGAACCTCGTCGAGTCCATCTAATATGAAAACCCACGGATATCCAGCAATCCATTTTTCGAGATGATTAATGGATATATCTTTCGCCGCCCCTAATCGCAACAATCTTTTCCGAATATATTCAATTATTGTTAGGCTTTTATCATTCTCAAGATCAGTAGCAAATGAGTTTAATACTACCCTGAACGGGAAACGTCTACACTGTGGCATACGGCCCGTTTTTGTTTGGGTTGAAATTAGATTTCTAACCATTGAACTAACGGCTGGATCAACGGTGGAAGGCGAAAGCGTTTGAATTAGTTCAGCACGATATAGCTGGCATAAATATTGACCAACTGTACTTTTCCCTTGCCCAGGGCCACCGACAATGGCAAAACGTCCAATATGAGATCTATTTTGGCGATTATCTCTATCATTGTTTTCGATCTCGTTTATTCTAATAATACGATCCCCTTCGTCCAAGAAGAAATCTATTAATTGACGATGTTTATCTGATGACTCAAAAGCTTTATCTCTTTCAAAAGCGAAAGGAATATCTAAAAAAACACTTGCTAGCGAGATTTCTCGAGAGTCATGCTGCCCTGCAGACTGTAACTTTGCACTATAATCACTTCGTAACTCTTTCTGAACAAATTTTGAAAGAATTTTATCGAAATCGGGCTCCTGAATTTTCAATAAATCCAATGCCTCGTGTAGTACATCATCAGGCAAAATGAATCCGCTATAAGCACGTCTTATTTCTGTTGCCAAGTCTAAAAATCGACAAATATCATCGAATCCCCAGATGTCATATTCTTCTATGCCAATTCTTTGCGACTCTTCTTGTAAGATTTTTTGACATTTATCTCGCCCTCCACGGTCCAAAGCAGGAGTCAAAATCGCGTTTGTAATAAAAATATAATATTTTGGTTTTCTTCTAACTTTTTCTATTTGGCTGGTTATAGACGAGCTCTCGCGCGTGCTAAATTTTTTTAGCTCTTTTCGAAGTTCATCAATCGTCCATTCTGTATCTGATGTTGAACTAGGACGCTGTCTGAATTTGCACTGAACGACTAAATAACCATCCCACTTATTTTCGCGCGAGGGATAATCCATACGTCCCTCAAACGTGGCTTCGCGCCCTCCATCTGGGCCGTCGCCAAAAGGCGTTACCCCTGCTGCGATAAACTTTTTACACAAACTTTGAGATAAATGCTCAAATTCTCTAGTAGTAAGTCTATCAAGTCTATAGTCAGACATCCGTACTCTCCCAGTTAATAGATGTGCTCATAAGATATTAATCTACTATAAATCAACATATTTGTGAAAAATATGATTACATTAATTTCAGGGGTTCGGTTCGCAAAGTTGCAATATCGTCCACCCATAAAAAAACCGCGACCTAGATAGGTCGCGGTTTTTTTATCACATTCAGAACGTTGCCTCATAGGAGGGCATCCATACTGAGCAACGGAATTCGATGTATCGGAAGCCGCTCCGATATATCCAAACTTTTAAGTTCAAAGCTTGTATATGGGGTCCTTGGTTCCGCGTGGATGAGATAAGGCATTAGGTGGTCAGACTCAGGCAGTGACTTTTTTCGCCGCAGCCGCCTTTTTGGCCGGCGCCTTCTTCGCCGCTACCGTCTTGGTAGCCGTGGTCCTGGTGGCCGCAGTCTTGGCCGCAGTCTTGGCCGCCGGCTTGCGCGCCGTGGTCTTGGCCGCCACGGCGACGCCGCCGCCTTCCTCACCCTCGCCCGCATCGGCTTTGGGCTTCGCACCCGGCTTGGCCTTGCGCTCCTCGAACTCGAAGCTGATCTTGCCATCCTTGCCGCGCACCAGGAAAGCCTTGAACGGACGGCGCGTACGCTGGGACACGAAGCCCGGCAGCAGGTCGGTCTTGCCGTCGTTCAGCAACTTGGCCATCTGGTCGGGCAGGATTTCCTGCTGCAGGATGATGCGGCCGCTGCGGAAGTCGCAGGTCTTCGGTTTGGCGACCTGGTGTTCGCACACATAGGCCAGGCCCATCTCGTAGACGCCGCCATTGCACTTCGGGCACGGACCGAGCGGGGTCTGGCCGGTGAAGTCGACGCCTTCGCCGCCCTCGCCCTCTTCTTGGTCCTGGCCGAAGTCGAACTCGAGCTTGAAATTCTTGATTTCTTCATCGCGTGCGATGCGCAGGATGGCGGCAAACGGACGGCCCATCTTGGAGCGGAAGCCCTGCAGCGGCCCGATGGTGCGGTTCTGCAGCAGTTCTTCGACTTCCTCGATCTCGAACTGGCGCCCGCCGGGCACCTTGGTCATCGAGAATTCGCACTGGGTGCAGGCGAAGCGGCGGTAGTTTTCCTTGACCACGCCGGCGCAATTCGGGCACGGGGTCTTCAGGGTCGCGTACTCGCCCGGGATCGTCTCGTTGTTGTATTCCTTGGCGCGCTTGACGATGATCTCGGTCATCTCGGCGATTTCACGCATGAATTCTTCGCGCGAGATCTTGCCCTTTTCCATCTGCGACAGCTTGTATTCCCAATCGCCAGTCAATTCCGGCGCGGTCAGCTCGTTCACGCCCAGGCCGCGCAGCAGCGTCATCAGCTGGAAAGCCTTGGCGGTCGGGATCATCTCGCGGCCTTCGCGGATCAGGTATTTTTCCGTCAGCAAGCCTTCGATGATGGCCGCGCGCGTCGCCGGCGTGCCCAGGCCCTTGCCGGCCATGGCGTCGCGCAGCTCATCGGAATCGACCAGCTTGCCCGCGCCTTCCATGGCCGACAGCAGGGTCGCTTCGTTGTAGCGTGCCGGCGGCTTGGTGACCAGGCCGTTCGGCGTGACCTTGTCGACCCTTACCTGCTCGCCCCTGGCGACCGGGACCAGGCTGGCGCCGTCCTTGTCGTCGCCGGTGGTGTCCTTGCCGTACACCGCCAGCCAGCCAGGGTTGGTCATGACCTTGCCCTCGGTCTTGAACTGGTGGCCCGCCACTTCGGTGAAGCGGGTCGTCACCAGGAACTCGGCCGCCGGGAAGAACACGGCCATGAAGCGGCGCGTGACCAGGTCGTACAGTTTCTGTTCCGGCTCGGACAGGTTCTTCGGCACCACGCCGGTCGGGATGATCGCGAAGTGGTCCGAGATCTTGCTGTTGTCGAAGATGCGCTTGTTCGGCTTGACCCAGCCCTTGTCCAGGATCTGCTTGGCAAACTGGTGGTAGTTCGCACTGCCTTTCAGGACTTCCAGCGTGCTCTTGACGGTGCCGATATAGTCTTCCGGCAGGGCGCGCGCATCGGTACGCGGGTAAGTCAGCACCTTGTGCTTTTCGTACAGCGCCTGGGCCAGGCCCAGCGTGTTCTTGGCCGAGAAGCCGAAGCGGCCGTTGGCTTCGCGCTGCAGCGAGGTCAGGTCGAACAGGGCCGGCGCCATCGAAGTGGTCGGCTTCGATTCCTCGGTGACGATGCCCTGCTTGCCCTGGCAGGCGGCAACGATGGCTTCGGCTTCCGCCTTGCTCCACAGGCGTTCCGGACGGCGCTCGGGGTCGTTCTCGTCCTTCTTGAATTTCGTGTCGAGCCAGCGCCCTTCGTACATGCCGGCGGCGGCGCCGAACTCGGCGCGCACTTCCCAGTAGTCGCGTGCCACGAACTTGCGGATCTTTTCCTCGCGTTCGACCACGATCGACAGGGTCGGGGTCTGCACCCGGCCCACGGTGGTCAGGAAGAAGCCGCCCTCTTTCGAGTTGAAGGCGGTCATGGCGCGGGTGCCGTTGATGCCGATCAGCCAGTCCGCTTCGGAGCGGCAGCGGGCGGCGTCGGCCAGCGGCAGCATTTCCTGGTCGCTGCGCAGGTGGGCGAAGCCGTCGCGGATCGCGTTCGGCGTCATCGACTGCAGCCACAGGCGCTTGACCGATTGCTTGGCCTTGGCGTTCTGGGCGATCAGGCGGAAGATGAGTTCTCCTTCGCGGCCCGCGTCGCATGCGTTGATCAGGGTGTCGACGTCCTTGCGCTTGATCAGCTTGTTCAACACCTTGAGGCGCGACTCGGTCTTGGCGATCGGATTCAGTGCGAAATACGGCGGAATCATCGGCAAGTGGGTAAAGCTCCACTTGCCGCGTTTGACGTCATACTCTTCGGGCACCGCGATTTCCAGCAGGTGGCCGACGGCCGACGACAGCACGTAATCGTCGGATTCGAAATACTCATCGTGCTTGGTAAAGCCGCCGAGCGCCTTGGCGATATCGTTCGCCACAGAAGGCTTTTCGGCAATGATGAGGGCTTTAGTCATAGGTTGTCTCGTACGTGTTCGGTGGCTGCGGCTCGCGCATCATACCTGAGTCGGCAGATGCGGCCAGACGGGAATCTTGTCCCGTTGATATCTTATTGGTAACAATTGGCAGATAGCGGCAAATGATAAGCGCGTTGGCGCGCTGTCCGCAAGTAGACTGTGCCTGTATTACTTTTTGGCAAAATACGCTTCATCTTGCATCAACGCAAGAAAAAACGGGGCCGCAGCCCCGTTTTATGCATGTATGCGATGCAATCTCAATGCAGGAGGCGCGGCTCCGCGTCTTCGTCGTCGGACTCGAACAGGTCGTCGAACATCAGCGCATCCGGCTCCTTGCCCTGGCTCCACAGCAGCATCAGGACGATGATTTTCAGCTTGCCCAGCGTAACCGGCGATTCTTCCAGCGCCAGTGCGCGCTCGATGACGATCTCGCGCTGCATGGCGCTGAGCAGGCCAGCCAGTTCCAGGAACTGGATGAAGCCGACGGCGTCGCTGCCGAGTGTATCGACTTCCTGGGCGATATAAAAACGCGTACCGCTGGATTCCAGGAAGGGATCAACGGCGCTGGCCAGGGCAGTCAGTCCATTCAACCAGTCCAGCGCCTCGGTAATCTCGACATCGTCGAAACCGACGGCAGACAGCTTGCGCGCCAGGGCAGCCGGCTCGGGGCAGGCATCGGGACGGTAATACGTCTCGTAGAGGTAGACTAGGATGTCGAACATAGTGACGCTACTGTAGCAGTTAAGTTCGCGGCGGCACAAGTGCGGCACGAAGACAGTTGCCAAGGCAAAAACATCACCGTTGTTTATCGGCCTTATCGAGTTCTATATTTATTCTGAGTATTTATTTACTTTATTTATCTATTTTACTTATTTCCATTATCTTTTTTGCCCATTAGTTTTATCCCCCGCGCACCACGCGCTGGACTTTACCGCCGGGCAAACGCTCGACCGTACCGGCCAATTCCAGCATGAGCAGGCGGGTACTGAGTTCCGCCGGCGTGCCGCCGATCAGGGCTAGCAAGGTATCCGGGTGGAGCGGGTCGTGGCCGAGGGCGGCCAGCAAGTCGTCCTGCTCGGCAGGCGGTAGCGCGATGGTGTCCGGTTCCGGCTGCGGCTGCGGCTGCGGCTGCGGCTGCGGCTGGAGCGGGCTCGCGCGGTGCGCGGCCAGCGGCGAACAGGCCATCGCCTCCAGCACGTCGCCAGCGCCATCGACCAGCTTGGCGCCTTCGCGGATCAGCAGGTGGCAGCCCTTGGACAGCGCCGCATGGATCGAACCCGGGATCGCGAACACTTCCCTGCCCTGCTCAGCCGCCTGGCGCGCCGTGATCAGCGAGCCGGACTGGGCTGCGGCCTCGACCACCAGCACGCCGGCCGCCAGTCCGCTGATGATCCGGTTGCGCTTGGGGAAATTGCTTGGCAAGGGCGGCGTGCCGACCGGGTATTCGCTGACGATGCAGCCGTCCTGCGCGATGCGCTCGAACAGGGCGCGGTTGCGGGCCGGATAGACCAGGTCGGGGCCGGTGCCGATCACGGCGACCGTGCTGCCCGGCCCCTCGAGCGCACCTTCGTGGGCCGCGGTGTCGACGCCCAGTGCCAGACCCGAGACGATGGTCAGCCCGGCGCCGGATAAAGCCGCGGCAAAGGCCTGCGCATTGGCCTTGCCCTGGGTGCTGGCGTTACGGCTGCCGACGATGGCGAGCGCGGGCGCGGCCAGCAAGCCCGCACACCCTTTTATATAGAGCAGCAGCGGTGGGTCGGGGATATTCGCCAGCAAGTCGGGATAGCCGGGGCGGCCCAGCGCCAATACCGCGTGGCCGGGCTGTTCCAGCCAGCGCCGGGTGGATTCGACCAGACGCAGGGTGTCGGCGGATGGGGGGTGCAGGATGGCGCGCACCTGGCCTGCGGTGAGGTGTTCGGCCAGCGCGTCCTGGCTGGCGGCGAAGATGGCGTCCGGATCACCGCAGAAGGCAGCCAGCAGCGCCGGCAGCGTGCGCGGCCCCACGCTGCGGGTGCGTTCCAGGCGCATCCAGGACGCCAGCTGCGCTGGAGAAATGGACACGGACACATTAGTTGTAGAGTCCGTGTCCTGCACGGTAGAGTTACTCCGGTGATTTCGCCACGTCGCCAACCTGCACCGGCCCCGTGACTTGCATGATCAGGCCATACGACACGCGCCCGAAGGCCCGGAAAATGAAGAGTTCGCCAATCTGTTCGTCCGGGAGCCGTAACTTCGTCTTGCCAAAGCCGAGGAAACCTTTGCTGGCAGGGTCGGTGACGGTCTGGCCCAGATGATAGAGCTGCAGCACGGAGCCGACATCGAGTCCGTCAAGCGAACCCCGATTGACAGCCACGACCTGGCTCTGGGCCGCATTCCTCATGTCGTTCGGCACCGATATCACGCGCGCCGTCACCGGCTGCAGCGGGGCGTGCGGCACGTAATTGCGTAGCGGGGCCGGCGGCACCGGCAGCAGGCGGTCGCCGACGCTCATTTCCTGCACCGAACGCGTGACTTCCACCGTATGCACGTCGACGCCAGGCCTGGCCGCGGTCACCACCCGCACTGCGCCGATGAAGCCGGCTTCCCAGGCGATGACCCTGCCGGTGTCGGGATCGACCAGGGCTTTGCCCGGGCGGAACACCTGGAAACTTTCGGCGCCGTGCAGGTCGCCGCGCACGTAGGCGCGGTTGCCTTCGCTCAGGTAGGTGCGCTCTTCGAGGGCGGCGACGATGCGCGGCGTGGCATCCAGCGCATTCGCTTCCACCACCAGCGGCTGGGTCAGGAAGGGTTCGATCGCACCGGACGGGATCGCGGGCACAGCACCGCTGGCGTCCATGTCTTCGGTGCGCAGCTGCGGCGACAAGCGCACCGTTGGCGGCAGGCCGGCGTCGGGATCGGCCTGGCCCGGCTTGACCAGCGTCAGACGGCCGCGGGCGCGGTCGAAATAGATGATCTGTCCCGGGTAGATCCAGTGCGGATTGCGGATTTCGTCGCGGTTCATGCCCCAGACCTGGGGCCAGCACCAGGGATGCTCTAGGAATTTGCCCGAGATGTCCCACAAGGTATCGCGCTTGACGACCAGGTGCTGGTCGGGCGCGTTCGGGCGGAAACTGCAATTGGTGGCGGCCTGGACCGGCGCGGCGATAACGCAGGCCAGCGCAAGGGCGGCGCCGGCGGCGGTACTGCGGACCAGGAGCGAGCGGGCGGCGCCTGTGCTAAAATTTTTCATCAGAGAGTCCGTAAAGTGCGGCATTGACACGGAATGACTGCCACAGCGCGAGAGACGGCAAACGGCTCCTCACCGCACGGCGGGCATCGAAATGCTTGCAAGAGGTTGCCGCACTGAATCAAATTCTGCCGAGAAATCCTTGAACTAGCAAGACAAACCGCTCCCTCCCCCAGGGACTGGCTGTCGTATGTGTGTTTGTGCGGACACTCCCCGGCCGCATGACGGACCCGACTCCTTATTAAAGAATAAACCCGAGTAGACAAAAAGCCATGGCCTTACTGAATATCCTCCGCTATCCCGACCCACGCCTGCACAAAGTGGCCGCACCGGTCACCGAATTCGGCGAGCGCCTCGACAAGCTGGTCGCGGACATGGCCGAGACCATGTACGAAGCCCCCGGCGTGGGCCTGGCCGCGACCCAGATCGACGTGCACGAGCGCCTGATCGTGATCGACGTCAGCGAAACCCATGACCAGTTGATGGTCTTCGTGAATCCGGAAATCGTCTGGGCCAGCGAGGACAAGCAGGTCTACGACGAAGGCTGCCTGTCGGTGCCGGGCGTGTATGACGGCGTCGAGCGTCCGGCGCGCGTCAAGGTGCGCGCGCTCGACCAGCACAACAAGCCCTTCGAGCTCGAAGCCGACGGCTTGCTGGCGGTCTGCATCCAGCACGAGATGGACCATTTGATGGGCAAGGTCTTCGTCGAATACCTGTCGCCGCTGAAGCGCAACCGCATCAAGACCAAGCTGCTCAAGGAAGAGCGCAGCGGGCGCCGCCCGTGATCGGGCACATGACGCGCAAGATGAAAGTCGTCTTTGCCGGCACCCCGGAGTTCGCCGCTTGTGCCCTGCGCGAATTGATCGCGGCCGGTTTCGAGATTCCGCTGGTGCTGACCCAGCCCGACCGTCCGGCCGGGCGCGGCATGCAATTGCAGGCGTCCGCCGTCAAGCAGGTGGCGCTGGCGCACGGCATCGAGGTGCTGCAGCCGCTGTCGCTGCGCATGGATGCGAAGGATCCGCAGCGCGCCGAGGAAGCCCGCGCCGCGCATGCACGCCTGCTGGCGCTTGACTATGACGTGATGGTGGTTGCCGCCTATGGCCTGATCCTGCCGCGCGCCACTCTCGACATCAAGCCTTGCATCAATATTCACGGTTCCCTGCTGCCACGTTGGCGCGGCGCGGCGCCGATCCACCGCGCAATCGAGAGCGGCGACCGGGAAACCGGCGTGACCATCATGGAAATGGAAGAAGGCCTGGACACCGGCCCCATGCTGACGATGGAAGGCGTTGCCATCGACGACGCCGACACCACCGGCAGCCTGCACGACAAGCTGGCCGCGCTCGGCGGACGCATGATCGTCGACGCCTTGCGCAAGATGGCGGCGGGCAGCCTGCAGGCGACGCCGCAACCCGAACAAGGCGTGACCTACGCCGCCAAGATCGCCAAGGAAGAAGCGAAGCTCGACTTCAGCCTGCCGGCAGTGCAGCTGGCGCGCAAGGTGCGCGCTTTCAACCCCTTCCCCGGCGCGCATGGGCAGGCTGGCGGCGTGACGGTCAAGATCTGGAATGCGCAGCCTGTGGATGGCAAGGGAACGCCTGGCCAGCTGTTGTCGGCCGATGCGCAACAAGGCATCATGGTGGCATGCGGCGAAGGCGCGCTGCGCCTGACGGAATTGCAGAAGCCCGGCGGCAAACGCCTGGCAGCGGCGGAATTCCTGAAGGGATTTTCGTTCGAGGGTCTTGCGTTCAGCTGAGGCAACGCTGTTGGGTGGACGGGAACCGTCCACCCAACATCATTTCAGTGCTCGCCTTGCGCGCGCACGCGGTTGGTGTCCATGTACTCGCGCAGCACCTGGTTGATGCGGGTCTGGTAGCCCGGGCCTGCCGACTTGAACCATTCCAGCATGTCGACGTCCAGGCGGATGGTGACGATCTGCTTCACGCCTGCGGCGGCGTGCTGCTTGGCCGGCGCGGTTTCTTCGGTGCGAGCGGCAGCTTGGTCCCACTCGGGCATATATTCTTTGTTCATGGTAATTCTTCCCATTGAGGCGGCGGAGCGACGGGCCCGCACATTCCGTTGACTTGCACTAGGGACCGCACTGTGGCGGTTCCATGGGGCACATTGTCGTCGCTGTATGTATCCGGGAAATTGCTGTTTTGCCGCATTTTGTATCTGACTGTAACAAATGTGATCGCGCAACAATGTATTCACGCCGTCTTTACAGGAATTTACATTGAACGCGCTTGATGCCTCTTGCATCCCCAGCCGGAGGCGGGAACAAACTCGGCCAGGAACGGTATAATCCTAGACCGCCTAATAGATACATACTGGCCAGCGGCCCAGGCCGCTCCAGGAAAGATGACCGATGACCACCGCCCACGCCGCCTTCTCCCCCGTCGACGCCCAGCTGCGCAGCATCCTCGCGCGCCGCATCATGATCCTCGATGGCGCGATGGGAACGATCATCCAGCAGTACAAGCTCGACGAAGCGGCCTACCGCAGCGAACGTTTCGCGGATTTCGCGGCCCCGGCCGGTAGTGGCGCGCGTGAGCTCTTCGTCAAGGGCAACAACGAACTGCTGAACCTGACCCAGCCGCACATCATCCAGGAAATCCACGAGCGCTACCTGGCGGCCGGCGCCGACATCATCGAAACCAATACCTTCGGGGCAACGAGCATCGCCCAGGACGACTATCACATGGCGGCCCTGGTCTACGAGATGAACGTGCAAGCCGCGCAGCTGGCGCGCGCCGCCTGCGCCAAGTATTCGACGCCCGAGAAGCCGCGCTTCGCCGCTGGCGCGCTGGGCCCGACCCCGAAGACCGCATCGATTTCACCTAGCGTGAACGACCCGGCGATGCGCAACGTCACTTTCGATCAGCTGGTGAGCTCTTACTACGAGCAGCTGCGCGGCCTGATCGACGGCGGCGTCGATCTGCTGCTGGTCGAGACCATCTTCGATACGCTCAACTGCAAGGCGGCCCTGTTCGCGATCGACCAGTATTTCGACGAGCATCCCGAGACGCCGCGCCTGCCGCTGATGATCTCCGGTACCGTCACCGACGCCTCCGGCCGCATCCTGTCGGGCCAGACCGTACCCGCCTTCTGGAATTCGGTGCGCCACGCGAAACCGCTGACCATCGGCCTGAACTGCGCGCTCGGCGCCGCGCTAATGCGCCCCTATGCGCAAGAACTGTCGCAGATCGCAGATACCTATGTCTGCATCTACCCGAACGCCGGCCTGCCCAACCCGATGAGCGACACCGGCTTCGACGAGCTGCCGGCCGATACCTCGAGCCTGCTGCAGGAGTTCGCCGAAGCCGGCTTCATCAACGTCGCCGGCGGCTGCTGCGGCACCACGCCCGAGCACATCCAGGCCATCGCCGAGCGCATGTCCAGGGCCACGCCGCGCGCCGTACCGGAGGTGCCGACCGCGCTGCGACTGTCCGGCCTGGAGCCCTTCACCATCGACGACAGCTCGCTGTTCGTCAATGTCGGCGAGCGCACCAACGTCACGGGTTCCAAGGCCTTTGCGCGCATGATCCTGAACGAGCAGTTCGACGAAGCCCTGTCGGTGGCGCGCCAGCAGGTCGAGAACGGTGCCCAGGTCATCGACATCAACATGGACGAGGCGATGCTCGATTCGCAGGCCGCCATGACGCGCTTCCTGAACCTGATCGCGTCGGAACCGGACATCTCGCGCGTGCCGATCATGATCGACTCCTCGAAATGGAGCGTGATCGAGGCCGGCCTGAAATGCGTGCAGGGCAAGGCCATCGTGAATTCGATCTCGATGAAGGAAGGCGAAGCCGAGTTCCTGCGCCAGGCCACCCTGTGCCGCCGCTACGGCGCCGCCGTCATCGTCATGGCCTTCGACGAAAAGGGCCAGGCCGATACCTTCGAGCGCAAGACCGAGATCTGCAAGCGCGCCTACGACACCCTGGTGCAGAAGGTCGGCTTCCCGCCGGAAGACATCATCTTCGACCCGAACATCTTCGCCATCGCCACCGGCATCGAAGAACACGACAACTACGCGGTCGACTTCATCAACGCCACGCGCTGGATCCGCGCGCATCTGCCGCATGCGAAAGTGTCGGGCGGCGTCTCCAACGTCTCGTTCTCGTTCCGCGGCAACGACCCGGCGCGCGAAGCGATCCACACCGTGTTCCTGTACCACGCGATCAAGGCCGGCATGACCATGGGGATCGTCAACGCCGGCATGGTCGGCGTCTACGACGACCTGGCGCCGGAACTGCGCGAGCGCGTGGAAGACGTGGTGCTGAACCGCCGTCCGGATGCCACCGAGCGCATGATCGAATTCGCAGGCACCCTGAAGGCCGGTGGGGCGAAGCAGGAACAGAACCTGGAGTGGCGCAACGCCCCGGTGGGCAAGCGCCTGGCGCATGCGCTGGTGCACGGCATCACCCAGTGGATCGTCGAAGACACCGAGGAAGCGCGCCAGCAGGTCGCTAACGACAACGGCCGTCCGATCCACGTGATCGAAGGGCCGCTGATGGATGGCATGAACGTGGTCGGCGATTTGTTCGGCCAGGGCAAGATGTTCCTGCCGCAGGTGGTGAAATCGGCGCGCGTGATGAAGCAGGCCGTGGCCCACCTGGTGCCCTACATCGAAGAAGAGAAAGCCGAAGAAGAACGCCGCACCGGCGTGGTGGCGAAACCGAAGGGCAAGATGGTGATCGCGACCGTCAAGGGCGACGTCCACGACATCGGCAAGAACATCGTGTCGGTGGTCCTCCAGTGTAATAACTTCGAGATCGTCAATATGGGCGTGATGGTGCCGGCCGCCGAAATCCTGGCCAAGGCCAAGGAAGAGAATGCCGACATCATCGGCTTGTCCGGCCTGATCACGCCTTCGCTGGAAGAGATGGCCTACGTCGCGCGCGAAATGCAGCGCGACCCCTGGTTCCGCGAGCGCCAGACGCCGCTGCTGATCGGCGGCGCCACCACCAGCCGCGCCCACACCGCGGTGAAAATCGCACCGCATTACGAAGGCCCGGTGGTGTACGTGCCGGACGCCTCGCGTTCGGTGTCGGTGGGCCAGTCGCTGGTCACCGCCGAAACGCGCGACGCCTACGTGGCCGAGATCGCGCAGGACTACGTCCGCATCCGCGAACAGCATGCCAATAAAAAGGCGCTGCCGATGGTGTCGCTGGAACAGGCGCGCGCCAACAAGGCCAGGCTGGAATACGCCCCGGTCAAGCCGAAGTTCATCGGCCGCCGTCTGTTCAAGAACGTCGACCTGGGCCTCCTCGCCCGCTACATCGACTGGGGTCCCTTCTTCCAGACCTGGGACCTGGCCGGCCCCTACCCCGCCATCCTGAGCGACGAAGTCGTCGGCGAAGCGGCCACCAAGGTCTTCGAAGAAGGCCAGGCGATGCTGAAGAAGATCGTCGAAGGACGCTGGCTGGCGGCCAGCGGCGTGGTCGGCCTGCTGCCGGCGAATGCCGTCGACGACGACATCGAGGTCTATACCAACGAAAACCGCGACGAGGTGGCCTTCACCTGGTACGGCCTGCGCCAGCAGGGCGTGAAGCCGGTGGTGGATGGCGTGCAGCGTCCGAACCAGTGCCTGTCCGATTTCATCGCGCCGAAAGACAGCGGCATCGCCGACTACATCGGCATGTTCGCCGTCACGGGCGGCCTGGGCGCCGAAAAGATCGAAAAACGCTTCGAAGCCGCGGGCGACGATTACTCGTCGATCATGGTCAAGGCCCTGGCCGACCGCCTGGCCGAAGCCTTTGCCGAATACATGCACGAGCGCGTACGCACCGATCTCTGGGGTTATGCGACGGGCGAGGATTTGTCGGCGGAGGCATTGATCAAGGAAGAATACCGCGGCATCCGCCCGGCGCCAGGCTACCCGGCCTGCCCCGAGCACACGGTCAAGGCGGACCTGTTCAAGGTGCTCCAGCCCGAGGAAATCGGCATGGGCCTGACGGAATCCTTTGCCATGACCCCGGGCGCCGCCGTCTCGGGCTTCTACTTCGCGCACCCCGAATCGAAGTATTTCGTGGTCGGCAAGATCGGCCAGGACCAGCTCGATGACATGGCGCAGCGCCGCGGCATGCCGAAGGATGAGCTGGAGCGTCACCTGGCGCCGAACTTGTAGGCGACTGGACTGTCAACACCGAGGCCGGCCTTTGCCGGCCTTTTTCATTTTGCCGCCGGGGGGCGCACGTTTGGGGGCAGTTAATGAATAAGAAAGATTGTTTCCGGTATGATTGCTAAATTCGTCATTTCGACTAATCAGCAGGCGGGGATCGCATGGGCACACAGACGCGGCGGTACGATGGATTCAACGGCATCAAGGCCTTCGACGGCTTCGCCATGGAGCCGCGCGGCGATGCTGCCGATGAACTGCGCGCCATGCGCGATGCCATCGAGGAGCGCATCGCTTACTGGCTGGCGGAAGGCGGCGCGCGCGACGATCTGTTGAGCGCGGCCATGCGCGCCGGTGCCCTCGGCAGCGGCAAGCGCATGCGCCCCCTGCTCACCATGCTGGTGGCGCGCGACCTCGGCTGCGGCTCGCCGGCGCTGGTCGATGTCGCCTGCGCGGTCGAACTGGTGCACGCGGCGTCGCTGATCCTGGACGACATGCCCTGCATGGACAACGCCCAGCTGCGCCGCGGCCAGCCAACCGTGCACGTGCAGTTCGGCGAAGACGTCGCCATCCTGGCCGCCGTCGCCCTGCTCAGCCGCGCCTTCGGCATCCTGGCGGCGGCGCCCGACATCCCGGCCCTGGTGCGCGCGCGCCTGGTCGGCAAGCTGTCCGAAACCATCGGCGCCCAGGGCCTGGTGAAAGGCCAGTTCCTCGACCTGCACGGCAAGCGCGCCACGGTCGACGACATTGCCACCACCAATGAACTGAAAACCGGCGTGCTGCTCGGCGTCGCAGTCGACATGGCCGCCATCATCGCCCAGGCCGACGAGGACGTGGCGGCTTCGCTGCGCGCCTTTGCCCTGGCCGCCGGCCACGCCTTCCAGCTGCGCGACGACTTCCAGGACGGGCCCGGCAACGACAGCGCCGTCACCGGCAAGGACACCGGCAAGGACGTCGGCAAGGCCACCCTGATCAACACCGTCGGCCTCGACGAAGCGCGCCGCCAGCTGGCCAGCCACCTGGCCGACGCCGACCGCTGCCTGGGCGCCGCCCTCGGCAGCCGCCAGCGCACGCGCCGCTTCGTCGAAGGCTTGTTCGGCGGCGCCGTTGCGGCTGCGTCGGCTTACACGCCGTCGGCTGCCACCCCGGCCTACGCGCCCAACTGAGGACATCCGCATGGCACACTTCGGTGTGGTCGCGCCCGCGTTCCTGAGCCATTTCACGACGCTCGGCGCGCTCGCCGGCGCGCTGGCCGAACGCGGCCACCGCGTCACCTTCCTGCACCGCCCCGATGCGGCAGCCTACGTGCGCGATCCGCGCCTGGGCTTCCACGCGGTCGGCGCCGACACCCACCCGGCCGGCTCGCTGGCGGCCTCGCTGCGCCTGGCCGCGAATCCGGGCAGCCCGCTGGGACTGCTGCGCGTGATCCGCGACATGGCGCAATCGACCACCATGCTGTGCGAGACGCTGCCGGGGGCAATCGACACCCTCGGCATCGACGCCATCCTGGCCGACCAGATGGAAGCGGCCGGCGGCATGGTGGCGGAAGCGCTTGGCCTGCCTTTCGTGTCGCTGGCTTGCGCGCTGCCGGTCAACCGCGAGCCGGGCGTGCCGTTGCCGGTGATGCCTTTCGGGTACGGCACCGACGAGCGCTCGCTGAAGATGGTCGAGGGCAGCACCCGCGTCTACGACTGGATGATGGGGCCGCACCGCAAGGCGGTCGAAGCGCAGTCGCGCCGCCTGGGTATTCCGGTGCGCGGCATGCTGCACGAATGCCTGTCGCCGCTGGCCCAGATCAGCCAGACGGTGGCCGAATTCGAATTCCCGCGCACCCGGCTGCCGGCCCACTTCCACCACGTCGGGCCGCTGCGGCCACTCCATCGCAACGGTGCCACCATCGCCGGCACCGCGATCTCGCCGCTGCCCGCCATCGCCGCCGGCCGCCCCTTCGTGTTCGCCTCGCTGGGCACGATGCAAGGCGGGCGCGTCGAGCTGTTCAAGCGCATCGCACAGGCTTGCCGCCAGGCCGATGTCCAGCTGCTGCTGGCGCATTGCGGAGCGCTGAATGCGCGCCAGGAAGCGCAGCTCCAGCGCGCCGGCGCCGACTGGGTGGTGCCCTTTGCGCCCCAGCTGGCCGCGCTCGAGCGCGCCGATGCGGTGATCTCGCACGCCGGCTGGAACACGATCATGGACGCCATCGCCGCGCAGACGCCGATGCTGGCGCTGCCGATCGCCTTCGACCACCCGGGCGGGGCGGCGCGCGTGCGCCATGCCGGCATCGGCATCCAGGCGTCGGCACGTTTCACGGGTGCCGGGACGCTGGCGAAACACTTGCGGCGCTTGCTGGCGGAACCCACATTCAAGCAGCGCCTGGCGCCGCTGTCCGCCAGCGTGGCACGCGCCGGCGGCACGGCGCGTGCGGCCGATATCGTCGAAGCGGCGCTCGGGCCGCAGCGCAGGGCGCATTCGACCGTGACCGACACGGCACCAGTATGAGCGCCGCCGACTACGACCTGATCCTGGCCGGCGGTGGCCTGGCCAACGGCCTGATCGCCTGGCGCCTGCGCACCCAGCGTCCCGAACTGCGCATCCTGCTGCTGGAACAGGACGAGCACCTGGGCGGCAACCACACCTGGTCCTTCCACGCCAGCGACCTTACGGCCGCGCAGCGCGCCTGGCTGGCGCCGCTGGTGTCCTGGCACTGGTCGGGCTACGAGGTAGTCTTCCCCGACTTCACACGCAGCCTGGAAGGCGGCTACTGCAGCATCCTGTCCGAGGATTTCGCGCGCGTGCTGCAGGCTGCACTTGGCCCGGTGCTGCGCACCGGCACCCGCGTCACCGCGGTGCACCCGACCCGGGTAGAGCTGGCCGATGGCCAGGTCCTGCACGCGCGCGCCGTCATCGACGGCCGCGGTCCCGCGCCTTCGCCCCACCTGGCGCTGGGCTACCAGACCTTCCTCGGCCAGGAAGTGCGCCTGGCCGCAGCGCACGGCTTGGCCGCGCCCATCATCATGGATGCCGCCGTGGCCCAGCAAGGCGGCTACCGCTTCGTCTACGTGCTGCCCTTCGGGCCGGACCGGCTCCTGATCGAAGACACCCACTACATCGACGATGCCGGGCGCGACCCGGAGCAGCTGCGCGCCAACATCGCCGCCTACGCCGAAGCGCGCGGCTGGCGCATCGAGGCGGTACTGCGCGAAGAACAGGGTGCGTTGCCGATCGTGCTGGCCGGCGACATCGAGCGCTTCTGGGACGGCTTGCAGGGCCAGCCCAGCGCCGGCCTGCGCGCCGGCCTGTTCCACTTCACCACCGGCTACTCGCTGCCACATGCGGTGCGCCTGGCCGATGCCATCGCCGCCCTGCCCGCACCGGATGCACCGGCGCTGTTCGGCGCCATCCGCACGGAGGCGCGGGCCGAGTGGGACAAACAGGGCTTTTTCCGCCTGCTGAACCGCATGCTGTTCCTGGCCGGCAGCCCGGACGCGCGCTGGCGCGTGATGCAGAAGTTCTACCAGCTGCCCGCCCCCTTGATCGCGCACTTCTATGCCGGGCGCCTGACCCTGGCCGACAAGGCGCGCATCCTGAGCGGCAAACCTCCCGTACCCGTGCTGCAGGCCCTGGCCGCCGCACGCAAGACCCATCCTCACCAGATCAGGACACCCGCATGAACGCAACGAAGACCGCCGTGGTCGTGGGCGCCGGTTTCGGCGGCCTGGCGCTGGCCATCCGCCTGCAGGCCCAGGGCGTACAAACCACCTTGCTCGAAAAACGCGACAAGCCGGGCGGCCGCGCCTACGTCTACCAGGACGAAGGCTTTACCTTCGACGCCGGCCCCACCGTCATCACCGACCCGTCGGCGCTGGAAGAACTGTTCGCCGCCGCCGGCAAGCGCATGAGCGACTACGTCGAGATGCTGCCGGTTGCGCCCTTCTACCGCCTGTGCTGGGAAGACGGCAGCCATTTCGATTACGCCAACGACCAGGAAGCCCTGGACCGCCAGATCCACGCGCGCAATCCGGCCGACGTCGAAGGTTATAAACGCTTCCTGGCGTATTCGAAGGCGGTGTTCGAGGAAGGCTACATCAAGCTTGGCGCAGTGCCTTTCCTTTCGTTCCGCGACATGATCGCGGCCGGCCCGCAACTGGCGCGCCTGCAGGCCTGGCGCAGCGTGTACGGCATGGTGTCGCGCTTCATCCAGGACGAGCAGCTGCGCCAGGCTTTCTCCTTCCACTCGCTGCTGGTCGGCGGCAATCCCTTCGCCACCTCCTCGATCTACACGCTGATCCACGCGCTCGAACGCAAGTGGGGCGTGTGGTTCCCGCGCGGCGGCACCGGCGCGCTGGTGAAGGGCATGGTGAAGCTGTTCGAGGACATCGGCGGCCGCATCGAACTGAACGCGCCGGTGGCGGCCATCGAAACCCGCGACGGCCGCGCCAGCGGCGTGCGCCTGCAGGATGGCCGCGTGTTCTCCGCCGACGCGGTTGCCTCGAATGCCGACGTGGTCCACACCTACGAGGCGCTGCTGGGCCATCATCCGCGCGGCAAAGCCGAAGGTGAAGCGCTCGGCAAGAAGCGCTTTTCGAATTCGCTGTTCGTGCTCTACTTCGGCCTCGACCACCACCACAGCCAGCTGCAACACCACACCGTCTGCTTCGGACCGCGCTACCGCGAGCTGATCAAGGACATCTTCAACGGCCAATCGCTGGCCGAGGATTTTTCGCTCTACCTGCATGCGCCCTGCGTCACCGATCCCTCGCTGGCGCCGCCGGGCTGCGGCAGCCACTACGTGCTGGCGCCGGTGCCCCACCTGGGCAATGCGCCGATCGACTGGGAAGTCGAGGGGCCGCTGTACCGCGAGCGCATCTTCGACTACCTGGAACAGCGCTACATGCCGGGCCTGCGCAGCCAGCTGGTTACCAGCCGCATCTTCACGCCCTTCGATTTCCGCGACCAGCTGAATGCGCACCTGGGGTCGGCGTTCTCGCTGGAGCCGATCCTGACGCAAAGCGCCTGGTTCCGCCCGCACAACCGCGATGCCGATCTGCCCAATCTGTACCTGGTCGGCGCCGGCACCCATCCCGGCGCCGGTGTGCCCGGCGTGATCGGCTCGGCCAAGGCCACCGCCGGCCTGATGCTGGAGGGGGTGCACGCATGAGCGCACAGCCGGATGCCTCCTTGCTCGAGCACGCCACCGAGACCATCCAGGCAGGCTCCAGGAGTTTCGCCGCCGCGGCCAGGCTGTTCGACATGGAGACCCGGCGCGGCGTGCTGATGCTGTACGCCTGGTGCCGCCATTGCGACGACGTGGTCGACGGCCAGGAGCTGGGGATGAACAGCGTCGCGCAGACGCCGCAGGAAGCCCGGCGCCAGCTGGACCTGCTGCGCGAGCAGACCCGCCGCGCCTACGCCGGCGAGCCGATGTCGGTCCCCGCCTTTGCCGCCTTCCAGGACGTGGCGCTGCGCCACGCGATCGCGCCGCGCTATGCCTACGACCACCTGGCAGGCTTCGCCATGGACGTCGACCAGGTCGAATACGAGACCATCGACGACCTGCTGCGCTACTGCTACCACGTGGCCGGCGTGGTCGGCCTGATGATGGTGTCGATCATGGTCGCCCACAAAAATGGAGCTCACGACGAGGCAACGCTGGACCGCGCCTGCGACCTCGGCCTGGCCTTCCAGCTGACCAACATCGCGCGCGACATCGTCGAGGATGCGCGCATGGGACGCTGCTACCTGCCGGCCGCCTGGCTGCGCGAAGCCGGCATCCCGCGCGACGAGATCGCCCTGGCGCGCCACCGCCCGGCGCTGGCACGGCTGGCGGCGCGCCTGGTCGATCATGCCGAGCCCTATTACGACTCGGCCCTGGATGGCATCGCGGCGCTACCGCTGCGTTCGGCCTGGGCGATCGCCAGCGCGCGCAACGTCTACCGCGAGATCGGGATCGTCGTGAAGCGGCGCGGCGTGCACGCCTGGGACGAGCGGGCCGGCACCTCGAAAGCCGCCAAGCTGTGGCTGCTGGCCAAGGGCGGCCTGGGTGCGCTCAGCTCCCGCCGGCGTCGGCCGGGGCCGCGCCCGGTACAACTGTGGCGCCGTCCGGGTGCGGAGGCTGCGCCTTTTTCAGGGGTCCCGCATGCAATGCGTGCAGTCGGCGCTTGAGCGCATCGACCGGCGGCGCGTACAGGAAACCGAAGGACACGGCGCCGTCCTTGCCGGCCACCGCATGATGCATGCGGTGGGCCTGGTACAGGCGCTTGAGGTAGCCGCGGCGCGGCACGTACTGGAAAGGCCAGCGCCGGTGCACCAGGCCATCGTGGGCGACGAAGTACAGCAAGCCGTAGGCCGTCATGCCGGCGCCTATCCACTCCAGCGGGTGATGACCGATGCTGCCCGCGTAGATCAGGGCAATCGCCACGCCCGCGAACACGATGGCAAACAAGTCGTTCTTTTCGAACCAGCCGTGGCGCGGCTCGTGATGCGAGCGGTGCCATCCCCAGCCGAAGCCATGCATCACATACTTGTGCGCCACGATGGAAAACACTTCCATGAAGGCGACGGTGAGCAGGACGATGAAGGCATTCCACAGCATGGCGGTCTTGGGATCGTTAGTTAAAAATATGACCACAGCCTACCATAACATGAGGATTTCACTTTTATGATTGCAGCTTTCCGCCGTACGCTTCTTTGCGCCGCCCTCTCCTCCCTGACTTTCGTTGCGGGCGCCGCCACCGTCGAGGTGCACGTGACCGGCGTCGCCGCCGGCAAGGGCAAGGTGAATGTCGCCGTGTGCGACCAGGCGCGTTTCCTGAAGCAGTGCGCGTATTCGGGCTCGGCGCCGGCGCGTGCCGGCGACAACACCATCACGGTGCGCGACGTCCCGGCCGGCAGCTGGGCCGTGCTGGCCTACCAGGACGCCAACGACAACGGGGAACTGGACAGGAACTTCATCGGCATCCCGAGCGAGAACTACGGCTTCAGCCGCGATGCGCGCGGCAAGTTCGGGCCGCCGTCGTTCGAGGATGCGGTGATCACGGTGCGCGAGGAAGGTGCCGCTACCGTTGCCAACGTCAAGCTGCACTGATCAGATAGCGTAGCGCACGACGTTGTCGCTCCACTGAAAAGCCGACATCTCCAGCTCGACCATGTCGTCGCCGGAAATCGCCAGCCCCTTCAGCGCCGGCAGCACGTCGTCGTCCGACTGTTCCAGATTCTCGGCCAGCTGCAGCAGCTCGCCGAAGAAATCCCGGCGTTGCAGGAGTGCCAGGCGGATCTCGTCGCTGACCGGGATCTGTTCGAGGATATCCTGCATCGGGATGCCGAACAGGACGTCCATCAGCGACATGATGCCGACCGTGAAGGCGATGTCGCCCAGGAAGCGCTGGCCCGGGCGCAGGCGCTGGGCCAGCAGTTCCATCAGGCGGCCGCGCGTGGTGGCCAGCATCAGCAAGGGGGTCTGGTTGTGGCCGCGGGTGCCCGGTTCGGCGTACAGCATGATCTGCAGCCAGCGCTGCAACTGGCGCCGGCCAAGAACGATCAGCGCCTGGCTGATCGAATCGATGCGCTGGGGCGCGCCCACCGCCGGCGTGTTCACCAGGCGCAGCAGGTTCAGGGCCAGGGTGACGTCGCGCTTCACGGCGCGCTCGATCTCGGCATTGTCGACATCCGACATCACCAGGTTCATCAGCGCCAGTACGGCCGTCTGCGACGGCGACAGCTTGCGGCCGCCCAGCACCGCCGGACGGGCGAAATAAAAGCCCTGGAAGTAATCGAAGCCGGCGTCCAGGCAGGCATGGTATTCGTCGCGGGTTTCGACTTTTTCGGCGACCACGGCCTTGCCCAGGCCCTGCAAGCGGAATACAAGGCCCGGCAGATCGGCGCCGCGGGTGCTGCGCAGGTCGACCTTGACGAAGGCGGCCAGCGGCAGCAGGCGTTCCAGGCGTGCGCTGTCGCCATCGACGCCGTCCAGCGCAAAGCGGAAGCCGTGGCCGGCCAGCGCCGCCATGCGCGCCAGCACGGCCTCGTCCGGGTCCATCGCGCCGACGATCTCGAGCACGGTGCGCTCGCGCGGCAGGAAGGCAAAGATATCGCTGAACAGGACGTCGCGGTCGACGTTCAGGAAACAGTGGGCGTCGCCGATCGCGCGCGCCAGGCCGAGCTGGGCGGCGTGGGCAATGACGGTCGCGGTCGCGCCCATGCCTGCGCCGGACGCGCCTTCGTCCTGGGCGGCGCTGCGGAACAGCAGTTCGTAGCCGTACAAGGCCTGGTTACGGTCGAGCACAGGCTGCCGGCCCAGGTAGAAATCACGTACGCGCAGGGGCAGGTTGGCCTGGTCCAGGCTCACGGTATCGGTCATGTCGGCGCTCTCTGAATGCAACGAAGTTCAACGGGGCTACTTTACCGCATTCCGCCAAATAGTGACTCGCCGAAATTAATTTCCACGATAAAACGTATCCTTGCGTTCACGTTTGCGGCAGGCCGTCGATAAACACCTTCAGCTCGCCGGGCGCGAACTCGGTCCATTGCTCGTTGGTGGTCAGCGGCGTGGTGACGATGATGGCGACGCGGTCGTCCGGCGTGGTGACCTGGGAAAAATCGACCGACAACTCTTCGTCGGCCAGGCAGGCGGCCGTAAACGGGTAGCGCCGCACGATGTAGCACAGCTTGGTCGAGCAATGCGCGAACATGGCGGTGCCGTCGGACAGCATCATGTTGAAGGTGCCGTGGCGGGCGATCACGGCGACCAGGTCGCCGATCGCCGCGCGCAGGGCCGGCAGTCCCGGCGGATGGTCGCCAAAGCGGTCGCGCAACTGTTGCAGCAGGAAGCAGAAGGCGCGCTCGCTGTCGGTATTGCCGACCGGGCGGAACGGACCGTCGAGCACGGGGTCGAACTCCTTGAGGTCGCCGTTGTGGGCGAATACCCAGTAGCGGCCCCACATCTCGCGCACGAAGGGATGGCAGTTTTCCAGCGCCACCTCGCCTTGCGTGGCTTTGCGGATATGGGCGATGACGTTCAGGGACTTGATCGGGTAGCGCTTGATCAGCTCGGCGATCGGCGAAGCTACGGCGGCCTGGTGATCGACGAAATGGCGCACGCCGGCGCCTTCGAAAAAGGCGATGCCCCAGCCGTCATGGTGGGTGTCGGTGCGGCCGCCGCGGTGGGCGAAGCCGGTAAAGCTGAAGACGATGTCCGTGGGGACATTGCAGTTCATAGCGAGTAGCTGGCACATGCACCCAGCTTACCATGCACGGACGGTAAATCCGGACACCGGGTAAACGTAAGATACTCACAACAAGAACGCCACAGCGACCTTACGGCGGAAAGTGAAAGCAGGAAGGTACAGCGGAAAGATTCTTTGGAACGGATACAGCGGCCGGGCCGGTCGCAAGACGGGCCCGGGGGCGGATGACGATCAGTGCAGGACGACCGGCTGGCTCATCAGGGTGTCGTAAGACCCCAGGAAGTCGTCGATCTCTTCCATGGTCGGTTCGCTTGCGATCAGGGTGTTCACGTCGCGACGGAACGATTGTGCAAGTTTGCCGCCGATGAATGCTTCGCGACGGCCGGATTTGTCGACGATCTCATAGCCGCCGAAGCGCAGCGCTTCGAGGTTATGGTCGACGCCAAACTCGACGACGCTGTACTGTTCGCTGTTATAGATCATGTTCATGGTAACTCCCTCACTCGATCAGATTTGCGAAGTGCCGCCCGGCGGCGGACGGCTGGCATTCCACTTTGAATAGTCTTTGCTTCAACTATGAGGTGGGGCTGCAGCCAAACGATTTCAAGTATTCAATTTGCTTAAAACCTGAAAGAGGTTTTCATGCTTGAAGGTCTGGCGTCAGCGTCAACAGCTGATCGTATGGCCCGGACTGCAGCCACGATCGCAACTGATCAAGATGCTCGCCGCGCGCAAGGCCGATGAACAGGCGTTCGGGGCGTTGGCGCAGCATGCGATTCAATGTTACACGCAAAACCAGATTGCCGGTGCAGCATAGGCAACCGGGCGCGATGCGCTCGAGACGCGGCGGCGGCGTGAGGGTATCGAGGGGAGAAACGCCCGAGGGCAGGCCCTCGAGGATGATGGCGGGCGCGGCCGCATTGACATTGGCATCGGCCTGCAAAACCGTCAGGATGGCTTGCTCGCGCGCCCGCGCGCCCGGGCCCGTGACCAGGGTCGTGGCCACGCGCACAAGGGATGCGGAAGCGGTCACCGAAGACTTATTGCGCGTTCTTCTTGCCCAGCTTGCCCGGTTCCACGCCCAGCTGCTTCAGCTTGCGGTAGAGGTGGGTGCGCTCGAGGCCGGTCTTTTCGGCCACGCGCGTCATCGAACCGCCTTCGCGTCCCAGGTGATGCTCGAAGTACATGCGTTCGAAGGCGTCGCGCGCCTCGCGCAGCGGCAGGTCGAAGGACAGCGTATAGCCGTGGGCGTGCGCCTCGCCGTTGCCGGGCGTGCGCGCCAGGCCCATCGAGGCGCCAACGGTGCCGCCCTGCGGCTGCGGGGAGTACATCTGCGGCGGCGGCATGCTGTTTTCCGACACCGGGACGGCGCTCGGGGACGCCGTCAGCGGCCGCGGCGCGATTGCCGGTGCGCGTGCCACTTCCTGGCCGCGCGCCAGGCCCTGCTGCACTGCCTTCAACAGTTTTTGCAGGGCAATCGGCTTCTCCAGGAAGTTCAGGGCGCCGATGCGGGTCGCTTCGACCGCCGTATCGATGGTGGCGTGGCCCGACATCATGATCACCGGCATGGTGAGCAAGCCATCGCGCTGCCATTCCTTGAGCAGGGTGACGCCGTCGGTGTCTGGCATCCAGATATCGAGCAGCACCAGGTCGGGCGCGCCCTGCTGGCGTGCCTGGCGCGCCTGCTGCGCGTTTTCCGCGAGCTGGACCGCGTGCCCTTCATCGCCCAGGATTTCCGAGAGCAGCTCCCGGATGCCCATTTCATCGTCAACTACGAGTATGTTCGCCATCTCTTGTTATGCCTTCCTGATCTGACCCGTTTCGTTCACGTTTGTAACGAGATTCTATGCGCGAATCAGGCATCGGCCAAGTTCGCGGCCAAGTTCGCCTCTGGCGCTAACTTTAACAGCAAAATCGATACCGAAGCGCCAGATCCATCGGCGCGGTTGGCAACGTCGATCCGGCCGCCGTGTTCATCGACGATCTTCTTGACCATCGGCAGGCCCAGACCGGTACCGCGTACCTTCGAGGTGACATAGGGTTCGAAGGCGCGCGACAGGATTTTCGGGGCAAAACCGGGGCCGTTGTCGACGATCGCCAGGCGCACCGCGGTGCCGGTGCCGCCGTCGGCGCCGACGTAGTGGATGGCCTCGGTGACCAGGTCGATGCGCGCGGGCGCGTCCTGGGGCGGACGGTCGGCCAGGGCGTCCTGGGCGTTCTGCAGCAGGTTGTGGATCACCTGGCGCAGCTGGGTGGCGTCACCCATCACGCGCGGCAGGTCCGGGGTCAGCACGGCGTGGATCACGTCCGATTCGTCCCCGGCCAGGTACAGGTTCAGGATCTGGGCGATCAGGTCGTTCAGGTCGAGCGGGGACAGCACCGCCGGCGGCGCCTTGGCGTAGTCGCGGAAATCGTCGACCATGCGCTTCATGGCGTCGACCTGGTTGACGATGGTGTCGGTGCCCTTCTTCAGCAGGGCGGCGCCCTGCTCGTCGAGGCGGTCGGCCAGCTTCATCTGCATGCGCTCGGCGGACAGCTGGATCGGCGTCAGCGGGTTCTTGATCTCGTGCGCCAGGCGCCGCGCGACCTCGCCCCAGGCCACCGAGCGCTGCGCCGAAATCACGTCGGAGATATCGTCGAACACCACGATGTAGCCGCTGCCCACGCCGACCGGCAGACGCGAGCCGCGCGCCAGCACGGTGATGTCGTGGTCGTCGTCGCTGCCGGCACGGCGCGGGATCTCGATCTGCTGCTGCCAGTGCGAGCGCAGCGGACCGCGCCGGCTGGCGCTGCCCTGCGCGCCCTGCTTCGGACTCTGGGCCGCGCTCTGGGCCGCGCTCTGCACCGAGAACGCCTTCGCCACCGCGCCAGCGAAGCTTTCCAGGCCGTCGATCGCATCCAGCGGGCGGCCGGCCACCGCGGCCACGTCGACCTGCAGGATGCGGTGCACGGCATCGTTGGAGTTGACCACGACGCCGTCGGCGTCCAGCACGATGACGCCGGCCGACATATTGGCCAGCACCGATTCCAGGTGGGCCTTGGCGCTTTCCAGGGCGGCGCGGTTGCGTTCCACAGCAGACCTGGCCTCGAACAGCTGGCCGGTCATGGCGTTGAAGGATTGCGTCAGCGTGCCCAGTTCGTCGTTGGTCTCGACGATCGGGCGCGGCGACAGGTCGCCCTCGGCCACCGCGCGCGTACCTTCGGCCAGCACCAGCAGCGGCTGCGCCAGGTTGCCGGCGATCAGGAAGGCGGTGCCAATGGCGCCGAAGGTTGCCAGCAGCAGGGTCAGGGTCAGCGTGCCCTTGTACATTTTGCGCAGGCCGGTGCGGCCGACCTTGCGGTCCTGGTATTCGCGGTAGGCGGTGCTCAATACCTCGGCGTTGGAGGCCAGGTTGACCGGCACCGCCTGCAGCAGCTGCAGGTAGCGCGGCGCTACCCCGGGCGGTTCCGGCACCGCGACCACCACGCGCAGGCGGCGGCTGGTGGCGGCGTCCAGGCCGTTGTGCTCGCCCCCGTTGTCGCGGAAATCGGTGTCCACGCCGCCTTCGATGCGCGCATAGCCGCCCGGCATGGCGGCCTGCTTCAGCATCTGCTCGGTCGGCATGTCTTCGGAATAATCGGTGCGCCGGTCTTCGGCGGCGGCGGCCAGCAGCTTGCCCTCGCTCGAGACCAGCATGACGCTCTGCATACCGTCGTCGATGCTGCGCGTCAGCACGGCGCGGGCGCTGTCGTCGCTTTGCCCGGCCAGGGTGACGGCGGTGGTGCCGGCCGAGGCGCCGAGGTCGCTCAAGGCTTCGTCGAGGGCGGCCTGGCCCAGCTTCAGGCCGGAATCGAGCGCGGCCTCGATCTTGACGTCGAACCAGGAATCGATGGAGTGCGACACGAACTGGTAGGACACCATGAAGATGACCAGGCCGGGCAGGATGCCGATGCCGGCGAACAGCAGCACCAGCCTTGCCATCAGGCGCGAGCCGAAGCGGCCGGCCTTGTAGCGCGAGTACAGGCGCACCAGGTAGATGATCACCAGCAGCAGCAACGCGCCCGCCACCGCGGCGTTCAGGCCCAGCAGCCAGGAAAAGTTACGGGCGAGGAAACCGGTGTTGTCGGACGCCGACGCCAGCAGGAACAGCAGGATGGTGGCCAGCGCGCTGCCGACCACGAGGGCGTATCTCAAGGCCTTGGTCATCGTCGAAAACCCGGGTTCTTTACTCCGCACGATAAGTGAACGTTTTCTTGTGCGAGGTCAGACGCCAGTCGGAATTGTTCAGGGCGTCGACCTGCAGCGGCTTGGCGAGGTAATCGCGGTCCATGAACATGCGCAGGGACACGTTGTAGGCCTCGCCCGGCTTGAGCGCGTTCCTTTGCGCGATCAGCCAGCGCCCCGGGCGGCGAATCGCCAGCAGGGCCTGGTCGAGGGTATCGTAAGTCTGCTGGACGCTGCCGATGACCAGCACGTGGTAGACCCGTGCCAGCACGTCGTAATCGAGGCGCACCGTGCGGCGCGCGGCCACGGCGCGGTCGTCATACCAGTACCAGCGGGGGCGTGTCAGTTCGATCTCGGTGGTGAAATACACGGGCATGCCGCCCTGCACCGCCTGCTGCAGGCTGGTGGTCAGGTCGAATGCATACGAGGCCGACAGGCGGTAACCGTCGTCGGAAGCCTCGATGCCGGCGCGGGTGATGTCGATCCCGTCGGCCGCCTGCGCCGTGACGCACGCGAATACCAGCATCAGCTGGCAGGCGAGGAGGCGGAAAAATCGTACAGTCACTAGGGGCCTTCAAAAGCGTTGTCAACAAAATTCAGGGCGCGAAAGACACCTTCAGGCAAGGGATGCAAGGCGGCCATGGAGGTTTTCGTTCGCGCTCTATGACGCGGCTTTTTGAAACAAGGCGTAGTAAAGACCGTCGTGGTCTTGCCCGGTACCGCTTCGTGGAAGCAACTGGCCCGGCGCATCAAGTCGGATCGCACCGTGGCGTACCGCGAAAGCGGCGGCCTGCGCTTCCGATTCCTGCGGCCAGAGCGAACATGTCACGAACAGCAATTTACCATCGGGCCCCAGCATCTGCCAAAGATTGTCGAGTATTTTCGCGGAAAGTGTTGCAAGTTGGTGGGTATCGCTCTTCCTGCGCAACCAACGGATATCCGGGTGGCGGCGGACGATGCCGGACGCCGTGCACGGGACGTCGGCCAGGATGCGATCGTACTGGCGGCCATCCCACCAGCCGCGCTCTTCGGCGGAACCGGCGGTCACATGCGCCGACAGACCAAGACGCTGCAGGTTCTGCTCGACCCGCTGCAGGCGGCGCGCGTCGACGTCGAGCGCGGTCAGCTCGACCTGCGCCAATTCCAGGATGTGGCCGCTCTTGCCACCCGGCGCCGCGCAGGCGTCGAGCACGCGCATGCCGTCGTGCAGGTCGAGCAGCGGCGCGGCCAGCTGGGCACCGGCATCCTGCACCGAGACCAGGCCGTCATCGAAGCCCGGGATCAGGTGCACGTTCACCGGCACCGCCAGGCGCACGGCGGACGGGCCGACCTGCTGCGCATCCATGCCTTCCGCGGCGAGCAGGGCCAGGTAATCTTCCACGCCGGTCTTGCGGCGGTTGATGCGCAGGGTCAGCGGCGGCTGCTTGTTGCCGGCCGCGAGCACCTGTTCCCAGGCGTCCGGATAGGCGCTGCGCACCGAGTCGATCCACCACTGCGGATAATTCCAGCGCGCCAGCGGTTCGCACAGCGCCGTCTGCACCAGCTGTTCGCGTTCGCGCAGGAAGCGGCGCAGCACGGCGTTGACCATGGCCTTCGCATGGGCGAAGTCCGGATGCGCGGCCGCGGCGCCCACGGCCTGGTCGACCACGGTGAAGGCTTCATATGGCGGCGCGCTGCCTTCCGGCGGATCGAGCAGGGCCAGCGCCGCGCACAGCAGGCCGGCCAGCATCGGCGGCTCGGGCGCCTTGCTTGTCATCAGGTTCAGCAGGGTTTCGCTGCGGCCCAGCTGGCGCATGCTGCGGTAGGCGATGTCCTGCATCGCGCCGCGCGCCTGCGGGGTGGCCTCGTAGGCCTGGACCACGTCGGCCAATGCCTGCGGCAAGGCGGTGCCGGTGCGCACCCGCGCCAGGCTGCTGGCCGCGCCGAGCAGGGCATAGGCGAGCGAATCGGCTTTCAGTCCGGGACGAAAATCGAGCTGACCCGGGTTCTTGACTTCATGGCTGGGGCGCAGGCGGGTCTCGTCGGCGCGGGGCGCGGGACGATTTTCAGTTGCCGGACGCGGTGCAGCCGGACGCGTCGACTGGGCCGCAGGACGCGGCGCCTGGGGACGCACATCGGCCGGCGCCCTGCCCTGGCCCGCTGCTGCGCCCGGCTTGTGCTGGCCAGGACGCGCACTGGCCGGCTTGGCGGCCTTGGCCTTGGGTTTCAGGGTGAGCGTCGGGCGCTTGTCGGTCATGGCAAATCAATCAATGCATAAAGGCGCACATTGTAGCGGGTCGGCGTTGCATGAGGCTTAAATCTGGCTTTATGTCGTCATGGCGGGAGGCCGGGGGCGTATTCCACGTTGCGGCAAACCAGTATAATGACCCTTGTTTGCCCACTTTCTCACCACAGCCCATGCTCGCCCAACAAAAACAAGATATCGCCGCCCTGTTCCAGGCCGCGCTGGCACCGATCGTCGCCGGCACTGAACTGACTCCGAATATTGTTCTGGAGCGTCCGCGCGATCCCAGCCATGGGGACGTCGCCTGCAACATCGCCATGCAGCTGGCCAAGCCACTGAAGACCAACCCGCGCGAACTGGCCACCCGCCTGGTCGCCGCCCTGCTGGCCGATCCGAACGCCGCCGGCCTGGTCGAATCGGCCGACGTCGCCGGTCCGGGCTTCATCAACCTGCGCGTGGCCGCTTCCGCCAAGCAGTCGGTGGTGCGCGGCATCCTGACCCAGGGTGCGGACTTCGGCAAGGGTAATGGCGGCGAAGGCCACCACGCCATCATCGAATTCGTGTCGGCCAACCCGACCGGCCCGCTGCACGTCGGCCACGGCCGCCAGGCCGCGCTGGGCGACGCCCTTTCGTCCCTGTTCGAATCCCAGGGCCACCAGGTCACGCGCGAGTTCTATTACAACGACGCTGGCGTGCAGATCGCGACCCTGGCCAACTCGGTGCAGGCGCGCGCCCGCGGCTTCAAGCCGGGCGATGCCGACTGGCCCGAATCGGCCTACAACGGCGACTACATCGCCGACATCGCCGCCGACTTCCTGGCCCGCAAGACCGTGGCCGCCAGCGATGGCGCCCCGGCCACCGCTAGCGGCGACGTGAACGACATCGAATCGATCCGCCGCTTCGCCGTCGCCTACCTGCGCAACGAGCAGGACCAGGACTTGCAGGCCTTCGGCGTCAAGTTCGACAATTACTACCTGGAGTCCTCGCTGTATGCCGACGGCAAGGTGGAAGCCGCCGTCCAGGCGCTGGTCGATGCCGGCGTCACCTACGAGCAGGATGGCGCGCTGTGGCTGAAGACCACCGACTACGGCGACGACAAGGACCGCGTGATGCGCAAGTCCGACGGCACCTATACCTATTTCGTGCCGGACGTCGCCTACCACATCCAGAAGTTCAAGCGCGGCTTCGACCAGGCCATCAACATCCAGGGCAGCGACCACCACGGCACCATCGCGCGCGTGCGCGCCGGCCTGCAGGCGGTGGACATCGGCATCCCGAAAGGCTACCCGGACTACATCTTGCACAAGATGGTCACCGTCATGAAGGATGGCGAAGAGGTCAAGATCTCCAAGCGCGCCGGCTCCTACGTCACCGTGCGCGACCTCATCGAATGGTCGGGCAACGGCGACGTCACCCGCGGCCGCGACGCCGTGCGCTTCTTCCTCATCTCGCGCAAGGCCGACACCGAATTCGTGTTCGACGTCGACGTCGCGCTGGCGACCAACGACGAAAACCCGGTGTATTACGTGCAGTACGCCCACGCCCGCATCTGCTCGGCGCTGGCCAACTGGGGCGGCGACGTGGCCACGCTGGCGAACGCCGACCTGTCGCCCTTGAGCGCACCGCACGAAGCCAGCCTGCTGGCCAAGCTGGCGGCCTACCCGGAAATGCTGCAGCGCGCCCAGCAGGAGCTGGGTCCGCACCAGGTGGCCTTCTACCTGCGCGAACTGGCCGGCGAACTGCACAGCTACTACTTCGCACACAAGTGGCTGCTCGACGACGACGAGCCACTCAAGCTGGCGCGCCTGGCGCTGGCGACGGCGACGCGCCAGGTGCTGCGCAACGGCCTGGCCCTGATCGGCGTCTCGGCGCCGGACAAGATGTAAGCGTCCCTTCTTAAAATATCGACTCGTACCACATGACCGCTTCCTTCCGTTCGTTCAAGCTGCGTTCGTTCACCCGCCAGCGCGGCAGCACGCTGACTGGCATCATCATCGGCCTGGTCATCGGCCTCGGCATCGCGGTGGCGGTGGCGCTGACCATCACCAAGGGCGCCTCGCCGTTCACGGAAAAGACCGCGAAGTCGGGCCGCCCGGCCGATCCGGCCCCCGGCCAGGCGCTCGATCCGAACAAGCCGATGTACGCCAACCGCGATGCCGCGCGCGTGGCCAGCAAGGAAGTGGCCGACAAGGCGGCGGCGCGCAGCAGCCGGCCGGCGGCCGACTCATCGGCACCCGCGGCACCCGCCGCTGCACCTGCACCTGCCGCGGCACCGGCGGACGATCCGCTGGGCGCGGCCATCGCCGGCCTGAAGCAGCGCGACGACTCCAGGGCGGAAGCGGCGGCCCACGCCGACAACCGCCAGGTGGCGCTGAACACGCGGCCGGCACCGTCGCCCGTGGCGGCGCCCGCCGCGGCCCCGTCGTCTTCGTCGGTATCGGGCGATGAACGGACCATCTATTACCTGCAGGCCGGCGCCTTCCGCGGCTTGCCGGATGCCGAAGCCACGCGCGCCAAGCTGGCCCTGCTCGGTTTCGAAGCCACGATCAGCGACCGCAGCAGCGAAAGCGGCGTGCTGCACCGCGTGCGCCTCGGCCCCTACAACCAGGTCGAATCCATGAACAAGGCGCGCGCCAAGCTGCTCGACAGCGGCGTCGACGTCGCCATCGTGCGCAACCAGCGCTGAGTTTCGCACCCGGCCGGTCCGGGATTCACCACGCCGTCACACGACTAGGAGTCTTCATGCGCCCACTGCGCCGCCTGTTCTGCATCGCCCTGTTCGGCCTGGCCGCCGTCCAGTCCTTCGCTTTCGCCGCCGAGCCGCAGAACGGCAGCCAGTACCTGACGCTCCCCAGCCCGCAGCCGACCGATACGGGCAAAAAAATCGAAGTCATCGAGTTCTTCGCCTATTACTGCCCGCACTGCGCCGCCTTCGAGCCGCAGCTGTCGGCCTGGGTGAAGAAACAGGGCGACAACATCGTGTTCAAGCGCGTGCACGTGACGGCCGGCGCCCGCGCCCTGCCGCAGCAGCAGCTGTTCTACACGCTGGAGGCGATGGGCCTGCTCGGGCAGTATCACCAGAAGGTGTTCGATGCCATGCACGTGCAGCAGCTGCGCCTCGGCAGCGACGAGCAGGTGGTCGACTGGGCGGCGCAGAACGGCATCGACCGCGCGGCCTTCACCAGCACCTACAAGTCCTTCGGCATCCAGGCCAAGCTGCGCCGCGCCGGCGCCATGATGGACGCCTACCAGGTCGACCACTGGCCGATGCTGGTCATCGACGGCCGCTACGTCACCTCGCCCTCGCGCGTGCACCAGGGCGACACCGAGGCGCAGCAACAGCAGGCCGTGCTGCAGGTGATGGACTGGCTGGTCGACCAGGCCAGAGCCGGGAAACGATGAGCGGCCGCGCCGCCGGCCACACTGCGCCGCGTGTCTTCATCACCGGCGCCTCCAGCGGCATCGGCGCCGCGCTGGCGCGCGACTATGCGGCGCAAGGCGCCACCCTCGGTTTGCTGGGCCGGCGCCGCGAAGCCCTCGAGGCGCTCGCCGCCAGCTTGCCCGGCACCCATCATATCTATAGCGTCGACGTCACCGACCACGCCGTCCTGGCCGGCGCCGCAGCCGACTTCATCGCGCGCGCGGGCGGCGCCGACATCGTGATCGCCGCCAGCGGCATCTCGCACGGCACGCTGACCGAACGGCCGGAAGACTTGCCGCTGTTCGACAACATCCTGGCCGTCAACCTGATCGGCACCATCGCCACCTTCGCGCCCTTCATCGCATCGATGAAGGACGGCAGCGGCGCGCGCCGCCTGGTGGCGATCGGCAGCGTGGCCGGCATCAGGGGCATGAAAGGCGCCGGCGCCTACTGCGCCTCGAAAGCCGCCGTGCACAGCTACTGCGAATCGCTGCGCCTCGAATTGCAAGCCTACGGTATCCGGGTGGTGACCATCGTCCCCGGCTACATCGCCACACCCATGACCCGCAATAACCGTTTTCCCATGCCCTTCCTGATGCCTGTCGAGCGCTTCGCCGCCCGTGCCGTGAACACCATCGCGCGCGGCCACAGTTTCCGTGTGATCCCCTGGCAGATGGGCGTCGCCGCCGGGCTGCTGCGCCTGCTGCCGAACGCCGTGTTCGACGCCATCTTCGCGCGCGCGCCGCAAAAGGCGCGCAAGCTGCCCTCGGGAGCCGCATGATGGACGCGCAACGCATCGCCGCACTGTCGACGGCCGGCGTGGCCGTGGAAGTCGTTCCTGAAACCGGCTCGACCAACGCCGACCTGCTGGCGCGCGCAGCCTCGCTGCCGGCGCCGCTGCTGCTGATCGCCGAGCACCAGACCGCCGGCCGCGGCCGCGCCGGGCGCAGCTGGCTGTCGGCGCCGGGCCACTCGCTCACCTTTTCGCTGGCCTGGCGTTTCGAAGGCGGCCTGCAAGCCCTGACCGGCCTGCCGCTGGCGGTCGGCACGGCGCTGGCCGAAACCCTGGGCCGGCTCGGCCAGCCGGTCCAGCTGAAGTGGCCGAACGACCTGCTCAAGGATGGCGACAAGCTGGCCGGGATCCTGGTCGAGACCCAGAGCGCCGCCGGGCCGGGCGGCGCCACCTGGGCCATCGTCGGCATCGGATTGAACCTTGCGATGCCGGACGAACTCGAAGCCAGGATCGGACGCGCGGTCGCCGCCGTGCCCTGGCTGGCACGCATGGACCGCGACACGCTGATGGCGGCCGTGCTCGACGGCCTGGCCGCGGCGCTGCGCGAATTCGCCGGCAAGGGCTTCGCCGCCTTCAGCGCGCGCTGGAACCTGCTGCACGCCTATCAAGGCCAGGCGGTGACCATCGTCGACCGCGGCGAAGTGCTGCACGAGGGCCTGGCCGCCGGTGTCGACGATGCCGGCCGCCTGCTGCTCGACACCGAGGCGGGCCGCATGGCCATCGTGGCGGGCGACGTGTCGCTGCGCGTCAAAACCTGAGGAGGCGCATATGCTGCTGCTGGTCGATGCAGGGAATACCCGGATCAAGTGGGCGCTGGCGGCGGAGGCTGCCGCGCCGGGCGATTGGCTGACCCACGGCGCCGTGCTGCATGCGGAACTGGAACGCCTGCAGGCTGCCTGGATGGGCCAGGGCGTCACGCGGGCGATCGTCTCCAACGTCGCCGGGCCGGCCATGCAGGCCGGATTGTCGGCCCTGCTGCCGACCGTGCAGACCGAGTGGTTCGTCTCGCAGCCCGAACTGGCGGGCCTGCGCAACCGCTACCGCAACCCGGGCCAGCTGGGCAGCGACCGCTTCGCCGCCGCCCTCGGCGCCCGCACGCTGGCGCCGGGCCAGGCGCTGGTGGTGGCGACCTGCGGCACCGCCACCACCGTCGACGCGATCAGCGCCGACGGCGACTTCATCGGCGGCATGATCCTGCCGGGCGTCGGCCTGATGCTGGGCGCGCTGGCACGCGGCACGGCCCAGCTGCCGCAGGTGGCGGCAGCGCAGTCGGCAAACGAGCCCCCGGCCACTTTCGCGGACAATACCCATGACGCCATCCTGTCCGGCTGCCTGGCGGCACAGGCGGGCGCAATCGAGCGTGCCTGCGCGGCGCACCGGGCCGATTTGTGCATCGTGTCCGGCGGCGCGGCCGGCCACGTGGCGCCGCTGCTGTCGGTAGCCCACCGTTTGCTGGATAATATCGTCCTGGTCGGCCTGCACGCGGCCGCCGCGTCTGCCGCATCTGCTGGTTCTACCATGGAGAATGCACCTTGTTGAGATTCGCTTTCTGGGCCCTGCTGTTCCTGAATGCCGCCCTGTTCGCCCATGGCCGCGGCTATCTCGGCACGAACAGCGACAACGAACATGAACCGGCGCGCCTGAAGCGCCAGTTCAACACGCCCAAGCTGATCGTCCTGAGTGCCGAACAGGCGGCCGTCGCGGCCAGGGCGGCGCCGGCACCGACCGCGCCCGGCGACGATCCCGCTGCTACCGCGGAAAAGCAACCGGCAGCCGCCGCCGCGCCGGCCCAGCCAGAAACACCCGCCCCGGCACCTGCCCCCGCGCCGGCACCCGCGGCCACCCTCGCCTGCCTCGACGTCGGCAGCTTCAGCGCCGGCGACGCGCGTCGCTTCGAAGCGCGCCTGGCCGCACTCGACCTGGGCGACCGGCAGTCGCGCCAGGCCGTGCAGGGCCAGGACGTGAGCAGCTGGCTGGTCAACATCCCGCCGCAGGGCAGCAAGGAAGCGGCCGACCGCAAGGCCAGCGAGCTGCGCAACCTGGGCGTGACCAACTTCTTCATCATCCGCGACGATTCGCCGCTCAAGTTCGGGATTTCGCTGGGCCTGTTCAAGACCGAGACCGGCGCCCAGACCATGCTGGCCCAGCTGGGCAAACAGGGCGTGCACACGGCCCGCATCACCCCGCGCGGCCCGCAGACCACGCGCTACACCTACCGCCTGCGCGGCCTCGACGATGCCGCGCGCAAGCGCGTCATCGGCTACGCCGAGCGTTACGACGCCGAAGCGAAAAGCTGCAGCTGAAGTTTCCGGCGGTGCCCACCCTACGGCTGAACCGAAAAAAAACCCCGCTTCCGACAAGCGGAAGCGGGGCGAAGGACAGGTTCTTTTCGTTGCAACCAAGTTAAAACTTGCCGCGCACGCCCAGCTGGAAGGTCCGGCCCGGATCGTAGGACGTGAACTGCGCGTTCGGGAACTGGAAGTAGGCCTGGCGCTTGGCGCGGTTCAGGTTGACGATGTCGAAGGTCAGCGTCGGCCAGCCGTCGCGTGCCATCACCTTTTCCAGATCGGCGCTGGACGAGAAATCGGCCTGCTTGTAATCCATGCCGTACAGCGCCGCCAGCGGGATGCCGTTCTGGTTGGCGCTGGCGCCCTGGCTGCCCTGCTGATACATGTGCGACAGGCGCGCCATCCAGCCGTGGTTTTCGTAGTAGAGCCCGAAGTTGTTGCTCTTCTTCGGCACGCCGAGCGCCACGAAGCCGGCCGTGCCTTCGCCGGTCGCCTTCTGGTTGATGAAGGTGGCGGTCTCGCTGAAGCCGAAGCCTTTCACCGGCAACCATCTGTCCAGCGGCTGCACCCAGCCGATTTCGAGCCCGCGCACGCGCAGGATGCCGCCGGCATTGCGTTCGCGCGTCATCACCACGGTGGCCGCGCCGGGGCCGCCGCGGGCGTCGATCGCCTGCTGCTGGGTCGGGATCAGGTTGTTGTAGGTGATGCCGTAGTCGGCCAGGGCGCTGAAGGGCAGCGTGATGTTTTCGTTGACCGTGAATCCCTTCACGCGCTTTTCGAACACAGTCAGGCTGACATAGCCTTCGCGGCCGGTGTACCAGTCGATCCCGAGGTCCAGGTTGTTCGACAGGTAGGGCTTCAGCTCCGGGCTGCCGATGGTGCCGATGTCGGCCGAGGTGCCGCTGAAGTTGATGCCCGGGCGCAGCGAGTTGGGGTTCGCGCGCGTCATGCTTTTCGAGATGGCGGCGCGCGCCACCACGTCCGGACGCAGCGTGAGCGCCGCGGTGGCCGACGGCAGGGTGTTGTTGTAGGTGTTGTCGGTGTACACCCACTCGGTCAGGTTCGGGTACTTGGCGCCGTTCTGGGTCAGGGTAGCGTTGCGCGGGTCGCTGAAGGAATTCAGCGATCCGACCGCCTGTTTGGTGCGGATGTAGCGCACGCCGGCGTTGTAGCGCAGCGGGAAGCCCCAGGCGTCGAGCTGGCCGTTGATCTCGGTGTAGAAGCCGGTGGCACGCTCGCGCACGTAGCCGGCGCTGGCGCCGGTCGAGGAACTGGTCGAATCGGGTGCGCTGGCGTTGAAGGCGTCGTACTGGGAATCCTTGCGGAAGCGGTCCCAGTCGATCACCAGCTTGCCGTAGGGGCCGGGCACCAGGTAGCCGCCCAGCGCACTTTGCGGGATCAGCGAGCCCTGGTAGCTCAGCGGTGTATTCTGCCCCGCCGTGTAGCCGCTGCCGTAGCCGGGATACAGCGCCGCCGCGCTGGCGCCGGGCGTATTCGCGCCGTCGCAATTCGGCGCGCCGTTCGGTCCCTGCAGGAAGACGTTCGGGTTGTTGCCGCACACCGCAGCCTGCCAGGCGGCCGAATTGTCCTGGCCGCGGATGCGGCGATCGATGTCGTCGTAGGCGATACCGGTTTTCAGGTTCAGTTTGGCGTCGCCCCAGGTCAGGTCGGTGTGGAAGCCCTTGGTACTGGTCTCGCGCAGCTCGTTCTGGATGTTGACGCGGCCGCCGGCCCAGACGAAGTTGGCCGGGTCGTTGATGTCGCGGTTGAAGGTGATCGAGGGCACCCCGCCATTGCTGTTGAAAGTGGCGACCAGGCCGCTGCCATCCGCCGTGATCGGCATCACGGTCGGCGCTTCGTGCGTGAAGTTCGATCTGGTGGCGTTGGCCTGGGCATCCAGCTTCAGGGTCGGCGTGATCTGCCATTCCATGCCGGGATTGATGCCCTTCAGGTCGACGCGGTCGCGGCGCGGGCCGTATTCGATGAAGTAGCGCGAATTGGCGAAGGTGCCGGCCGTTGCGGTGCAGCCCTGGCTGCAATCGTCGCGGTCGACCTGCATGTCGAGCGGGATGGCGAAGTTGTTGCGGACGGCCCAGGTATAGGCGATGCGCGACATGTCGTCGTCGCGCTTGCTGTACATGGTGTCCAGATAAAAGTGCAGGTCCCGCGTGGGGCGGTACTCGGCACTGAAGATGGCGGCGGCCTTGTCGCGGGTACCGAAGTAATCCATGGTGCGGCCCAGGCGCGGCAGCAGCGCATTGTCGATCTGGCCGATGTTCAGGCCCGGATTGTGGGCCAGCAGGAAGGCCTGGTCGATCGGCGTACCTGCGATCAGGCCGGCGCCCGCGCCGGCGGGTACTGTCGCCGGTATCGTCCAGTTGCCGCCGCCGGTGTTGTTGCGGCTGGGTGACGGGTTCTGCGCGGCCGACAAATTGGCGTTGGTCATGCCCAGGGTCTCGTAGCCGGTGGTACGCACCTTCTGGCGGTTCACCGAGATCCCCGCCAGCACGCCGAAGGTGTCGCCCCAGGTCTTGCTGGCCAGGAGCGAACCGCGCCCGCCGACGCCATCGGCGATCTGCTGTTTCTGGGCGGTGGCGCTGTAGGACACGTAGCTGCCCTTGTTGTCGAAGGGGCGCGCGCTGCGCAGGTTGACCACGCCGGCGGCGCCGCCTTCCAGCATTGCGGCGGTCGGACTCTTGCTGACGGTGAGCTTGGTGAACAAATCGGTCGGCAGCAGGTCGAGGTCGATTTCGCGGTTCGTGTTGGCGCCATCGACCGGGCCTGACGAGGCCACCGCGATCTGGGCGTTGTTGAGCAAGATCTTGGTAAAGCTGGAACCGAGGCCGCGGATCTGGATGTTCATGCCCTCCCCCGTCACGTCGCGCGAAATCTGGATGCCGGGAATGCGCGCCAGCGATTCGGCGATGTTCTTGTCGGGGAATTTTCCGAAGTCTTCGGCGCTGATGGTGTCCTGGAAGCCGACGGCATCCCGTTTATCTTTTGCCGACGATTCCAGGCTGCCGCGGTAACCGGTCACCCGGACCACGCTGGTGTCGGTTTGCAGCGTCTGCACTGCGCTATCCTGGGCCCAGGCGTTGTGGACCAGGCCGGCCAGCACGCTCATGGCGAGCGCCAGCCGTCGACCTTGCCGGTCTGACTGCTTCATCGTTTGTCTCCTCTTTGTTGTTATGTGCCGACGTGCGCTTGGCCGTCGCCTTTTACAAATCAGGCGGAGTCAGTGTAGGAGCAGGATGTTAATGGTGTCAATTTTGTAAACATTAATGTTATGCGCTAACATTAATAGGCCATATTGCACTTGTTCGGCTATTTTGCTAAACATGCAAATATTTATTGCATAAATTGCAAATGTTCCAAACAAATCATGCTTGTGCCAGGAAACTTCCTGCACAAGCCAGTACTGTTGGAGTGTTGTGTCCAGCGCTATCGACCGACCGGGAGCGTGGCCCGGCCGGGTTCAACGCTTGATGACGATCGGCTTCAGGCCCAGCGACGACGGCAGCTCGCGCGCCGCATCCTGTGCCATTGCGCGGGTGGCATAGGGGCCGCTGACGAGGCGATTGATGCTGCCCGAGCGCACCACTTCGAGCGCTTGGGAGACGCCCGATTTCTTCAGCTGCTCGCTCATTTCTTCCGCCTTGCCCTCGCGCCCGAAGGCGCCCAGCTGCAGGTAGAAGCCGGCGAGCGGCGTCCCGGCGGCCGCGGGCGCGCCAGCTGACGACGCGGCTTGCGGCCGTGCCACCGCCGCGCTGTCCATAGCGACCCGGTCTTCCAGCATCAGCGCCGCGATTTCCGGCGGCGGCGGCAGTGCCTGGGCGACGGATGCGGCGGCGCGGCGCGCGGTGGCGATGCGGGTGCCGTCATCCGGGAACAGGCGCTCGACCTCGACCTGGTGGCTGCCCTTGCCCAGCAGGCCGAGCTTGAGCGCGGCCGTATAGGACACGTCGATCAGGCGGTCCGAGTGGAAGGGGCCGCGGTCGTTGATGCGCACCACGACCGACTTGCCGGTTTCGACGCTGGTGATGCGCGCATACGAAGGAATCGGCAGCGTCGGATGCGCGGCCGTCATCTTGTACATGTCGTAGGGTTCGCCCGACGAGGTGCGCTGGCCATGGAACTTCACGCCGTACCAGCTGGCCACGCCTTTTGCGTTGTAGGGCTCGTCGCCCAGCATCGGCGTGTAGGTGGTGCCGAACACCGCGTAGGGCTTGTTGGCCCACTTGGCGTAGGGCTCGTACTTGACGGTCGCATCCGGCAGGTCGGCCAGGCCGGGCGGCGGATTGGCGCCAGGGCCGTCGTCCTGGTAATAGCCGCCGCGGCCGGAACCGGCCGGCGGCAGCTTCGGCAGCGAGGGATCGACGTCGTGGTTGGCCGTGACCTTGTGCTTCCAGGGGAGCGGGATCAGGCTCTTGCGTTCGCCGTTTTCACTCGTGGTACCGCAGCCGGTCAACATTGCCAACATCGCAATGGCCGCTGGGAGTACGCTGGCAACGGCCTTTGCGTTCTCTTTCATGTCAGGTCTGCACCAGCTTCCGGTGTCGTTGAATACTCATTAATATACCAGAACATAGCCCTAGAGTAATTAATGCCGTACCGCCATAACTCATGAAAGGCAGGGGAACGCCGACCACCGGCAGGATGCCGCTGACCATGCCCATGTTGACGAAAGCATACGTAAAGAACATCATCGAGACCGATCCGGCCACCAGGCGCGTGAACAGATTCGGCGCATTCGCCGCGATCATCATGCTGCGGCCGATCAGCAGCAGGTAGAGGAAGAGCAGCAGCAGGTTGCCGACCAGGCCGAATTCTTCCGAGTACACCGAGAAGATGAAGTCGGTGGTGCGCTCGGGGATGAATTCCAGGTAGGCCTGGGTGCCCTTCATGTAGCCCTTGCCGGACACGCCGCCGGAGCCGATCGCGATCACCGACTGGATGATGTGGAAGCCCTTGCCGAGCGGGTCGGAAGTGGGGTCGATCAGCGTCATCACGCGCTCGCGCTGGTAGTCGTGCAGCATCGACCAGGCCACCGGCAGGCTGGCGCCGCCGGCCACGGCCAGCGCCGCCAGCGCCTTCCACGACAGGCCCGCCAAAAAGATCACGTAGAAGCCGGACGCGCCCACCAGCAGCGCGGTGCCGAGGTCGGGCTGGCGCGCGATCAGGCCGAACGGGATCAGGAGCAGCAGCGCCGCCACGATGAAGGACTTCCAGTTCAGCAGCCCGGCCCGCGTCTGGAAATACCAGGCCAGCATCAGCGGCGTGGCGATTTTCAGGATTTCCGAGGGCTGGATGTCGACCCCCACATGCAGCCAGCGCCGCGCCCCCTTCTTGATGACGCCGAACAGCGCCACCGCGACCAGCAGCGCTACCCCGAAGGTGTAGATCGGCACCGCGATGCGCAGCAGGGTCTGGGGCGGCACGTTGGCCGCCACCCACATCACGATAAACGAGAGCAGGATGTTGCGCATCTGCCCTTCCATGCGGCCCGGGAAGTCGTGGCCGGCCGAACTCATGGTCAGCGTGCCGACCGAGAACAGCAAGAACAGGATCAGGGACAGCGGCGCGTCGAAGACGGTGAAATACGGTTTCAGGCGCCGGCTCAGCGAGCGCCGTTCGGGGATGTGGGCCATCGCTCAATCTTCCTTGTTGCCCGGCGTTTCGCCGCCCGGCGGCTTCGGCTGGCCGGCATTCGGGCCGAAGGATTCTTCGGGGATCGCCACGGGATCCTTGACGGCGGCCGGTGCCGCCGGCGCCTTCTCGCCCGGACGCTTGCCGAGCAGATAGTAGTCGAGCGCCTTGCGCACGATCGGCGCCGCATAGGTGGAACCGAAGCCGGCGTTTTCGACCACCATCGCGATCGCGATCTTCGGCTTGTCGGCCGGGGCGAAGGCGGTGAACAGCGCGTTGTCGCGCAGGCGCTCGGGCGTCATGTTGTGGTTGTACTTGGCGCCTTTCAGGCCGACCACCTGCGCGGTGCCGGTCTTGCCGCCGGCAACGTAGCCGGCGTTGCGGAAGGCGATGTAGCCGGTGCCGCTCTGGTCGGTGGTGACGCCGACCATGGCGCGCTTGATGACGTCGATGTTTTCCTGCTTGAGCGGGATGCGCCCGGATTCCTTGGCCACGGTCAGCGTGCGCTGGCGGGTACCGCCGTCTTCGAGGATCTTGACCAGGTGCGGCTTCATGATCACGCCGTTGTTGGCCAGCGTCGCCACCGCGTGCGCCAGCTGCAGCATGGTGTAGCTGTTGAAGCCCTGGCCGATGCTGATCGAGATGGTGTCGCCGCCGACCCACTTCTGGGCCGCCTTGTTGCGCTTGAAGCGCTCGCGCTTCCACTGCTGCGACGGCAGCACCCCGCCCTTTTCATGTTCCAGGTCGATCCCGGTCGGCGAACCGAAGCCGAACTGGCCCATGAAGCCGCTGATGGCGTCGATGCCCATCTCGTTGCCGAGCTGGTAATAATAGGTATCGCAGGACATCACGATCGAGCGGTACATGTCGATGTAGCCGTGGCCGCCCTTCTTGTCGTCGTTGAAGCGGTGCCCGCCCAGCATGAAGAAGCCGGCATCGCTGATGCCCTGCTCCGGGCGGCGCTTGCCGAGTTCCAGCGCGGCCAGCGCCATGAAGGGCTTGAAGGTGGAGCCCGGCGGGTAGGTGCCCGACAGCGGACGATTCATCAGCGGGCGGTCGAGCGAGGTATTCAGGTCGGTCCAGCTCTGGCTGTCGATACCGTCGACGAACAGGTTGGGGTCGAAGCCGGGCCGCGACACGTAGGCCAGCACGTCGCCGGTCTCGGGCTCGATCGCCACCAGCGCGCCGCGGAAGTCGCCGAAGGCTTCTTCGATGACTTTCTGCAGTTCGATGTCGAGCGACAGGATCAGGTTGGTGCCCGGCACCGGCGGCGTGCGCGACAGCGTGCGGATCCCGCGTCCGCTGGCCGAGCGCTCGACTTCTTCATAGCCGGTCTGGCCGTGCAGCTGCTTTTCGTAGCTCTTCTCGACGCCTTCCTTGCCGATGTGATCGGTGCCGGTGTAGTTGGCGGCATCGTCGCCGGCCTCGATGATCTTGGCGTCGTTCTGGCTGATGCGGCCGATGTAGCCGAGCACGTGCGAGGCCACTTCGCCCAGCGGGTACTGGCGGAACAGGCGCGCCTGCACCTCCACGCCGGGGAAGCGGAAACGCTGGGCGGTGAAGCGCGCGACTTCATCGTCGCTCAGGCGGGTGCGGATCGGGACGCTGGCGAAGTTCTTCGACTCTTCCATCAGCCGCTTGAAGCGCTTGCGATCCTTGGCCTCGATCGTGACCAGTTTGGACAACTCGTCGATCACGGAATCGAGGTTGGCTTCGAGCTTGGACGGCGTGATCTCGAGCGTGTAGGCCGAGTAGTTGCTGGCCAGGACCACGCCCTTGCGGTCCAGGATCAGGCCGCGGTTGGGGACGATCGGCACCAGCGCGATGCGGTTGTCCTCGGCCTGCGACATGTACTGGTTGTGCTTGACGACCTGCAGCCACACCCAGCGGGTGACCAGCAGGCCGAAGCAGATGAACACGAACACCACCATCGCCGTCAGGCGCATGCGGAACAGGTGGATTTCGCGATCGCTGTCTTTAATTTCGGTCATGCGATTAAATGGGACGCGTATGGTCCTTGTCGACCGCGCGGCGCTGCGGCGCCAGCAGCAGCCAGGTGATCACCGGCCACAGGGCGACCGCGATCAGGCTCTCGATGAAGTGCAGCCAGCCGGGAAAGCGGCCGGTCACGAAAAAACGCACCAGCACCTGGATCGCCTGGGTCAGCAGCAGCAGCGGGAATACGTGCATCGCCTGCGTCATCAGCGGGAACCACAGCACCCGGCGGTGGATCATGATCGCCAGGTAGGACAGCAAAGTATAGGCCAGGGCGTTCTCGCCGAGCAGGGTCGCGTCGTGCACGTCCATCAGCAATCCCATGCAGAAGGCGATGCCGATGCCGACCTTGCGCGGCTGGTGGATGCCCCAGAACACCAGCACCAGCGCGACGAAGTCCGGCGCGCCGACCCAGCGGCCCCAGGGCAGCAGGTTGAGCATGAAGGCGCACACCAGGCTGAAGGCGATGAACAGCGGGCTGACCGGCAGCAGGATGTAATGCGGACGGTTCGTCATGGGCATCAGGTGCCTTCTTTCGGTGTCGGTACGGCGGCCGGAACGGTGGCGGCAGGCCTTGCGGCCGGTTGCGCAGCCGGCGCCGTGCCTGCCGGTGTGCGCGCGGGCGCCGCTACCGGTGCAGATGCCGGTGCCGTGCCGGCAGCGGGTTTGTTCACGGGCGCGCTGCCGGGGGCGGCGCCAGGCGCGGTCGCGGCACCCGCTGCGGACGGATTGGCGGCAGGCGCCGCCGCCGGCAGCGGCTGGGGTGGCAGCGGCAGCGGCGGGACCGGCGTCATCTTCGGCAGGTTGCGCTTCGCGGTGTTGTTGCCATTGGCCTTGGGCGCGTCCTCGACCGGGCGCGGCGGCGCCGGCTGGTCGGACATCACCACCAGTAGCTGGCGGTGGCGGTCGATGCCGGCCAGCGGCTGGCACACCACGCGGCCGAAAGCGCCCTGGGCCACGTTCTCGACCTGGACCACCTTGGCCACCGCCAGGCCGGCCGGATACATGCCGTCCAGGCCCGAGGTCACCAGCACGTCGCCGACCTGGATGTCGGCGTTCGGCGCGACGAAGCGTAGATCGAGCAGGCCGGAGTGGCCGCGGCCGTAGGCGACGCTGCGCAAGCCGCTGCGCAGCACCTGCACCGGGATCGCCTGCTCCTTGTCGGTCAGCAGCGTCACTTCGGAAGTAAAGGGGAACACGCGCGTGACCTGGCCGACCACGCCGGCATTGTCGATCACGGGCAGGCCGAGCTTGACGCCGGCGCGCGCGCCGCGGTCGAGCACCACGCGGCGGGTGGCCGGGTCGCGCGCGTCGTACAGGATCTCGCTCATCATGGAGCGCACCGGCAGGTGCTCGCGGGCCTCCATCAGGCGCCGCAGGTGGGCGTTCTCGGCCATCTGGAGCTGGGCCTGCTGCATGGCCTGGGCCTGGGCCACCTGCTGGCTCTTGAGGTCGCGCACTTCACGCTGCAGGGCGGACACCGAGGAAAAATAGTCGCCCATGCTGGACGCTGCATCGCGCGGCACCAGGGCGGCCATCTGGAGCGGATACAGGACAGTGGCCGCCACCTGGCGCACGGCGCTGAGCGCATGCATGCGCGCGTCGACCACCAGCAGTGCGATCGAGACCAAGGCAAACACCGTCACCTTCACCCTTGCAGGGGCGCCTTGCTTGAACAGCGGCGGAGGACTGTATTCCATGACTTTCAATAATGCGGGCGCGAGGCGCCGGCGGCACTGGTATTTATAGTAAGCGTAAGCGTAAGCGCGGACAGGATACGTGGCCCCGCCACGCATCCTGTCCGCGCCACTTCATTCATCATCGGCGATGACGCCTGTCCGTACGATTACTCGTACGAGAAGATCGAGCCCAGCTTGTCCATGCGCTCCAGCGCCATGCCCGAGCCGCGCACCACGCAGGTCAGCGGATCCTCGGCCACCAGCACCGGCAGGCCGGTTTCTTCCATCAGCAGACGGTCCAGGTCGCGCAGCAGAGCGCCGCCGCCGGTCAGCATCATGCCCTTCTCGGCGATGTCGGCGCCCAGTTCCGGCGGGGTCTGCTCGAGCGCGTTCTTGACGGCCGAGACGATGTTGTTCAGCGGGTCGGTCAGGGCTTCCAGGATCTCGTTGCTCGAGATCGTGAACGAGCGCGGGATGCCTTCCGACAGATTGCGGCCCTTGACTTCCATCTCCTTGACTTCGGAACCCGGGAAAGCGGAACCGATCGCCTTTTTGATCGATTCGGCGGTCTGCTCGCCGATCAGCATGCCGTAGTTGCGGCGGATGTAGTTGACGATGGCTTCGTCGAACTTGTCGCCGCCCACGCGCACCGAACCTTTATACACCATGCCGCCCAGCGAGATGATGCCGACTTCGGTGGTGCCGCCGCCGATGTCGACCACCATCGAGCCGGTCGCTTCCGACACCGGCAGGCCGGCACCGATCGCGGCCGCCATCGGCTCTTCGATCAGGTAGACCTGGGAGGCGCCGGCGCCCAGCGCTGATTCGCGGATCGCACGGCGCTCGACCTGGGTCGAACCGCAAGGCACGCAGATGATGATGCGCGGCGACGGGCGGAAGAATTTCGAATCGTGCACCATGCGGATGAACTGCTTGAGCATCTGCTCGGTGACGGTGAAGTCGGCGATCACGCCATCCTTCATCGGACGAATGGCCTCGATGTTGCCGGGGACTTTGCCGAGCATCTGCTTGGCTTCCTTGCCCACTGCCTGGATCGTCTTCTTGCCGTTCGGGCCGCCTTCCTGGCGGATCGCGACGACCGAGGGTTCATCCAGCACGATGCCCAGGCCGCGCACGTAGATCAGGGTGTTGGCAGTGCCCAGGTCGATTGCCAGATCGTTCGAGAAGTAGCTGCGTAGAAAACCAAACATGTATGTCCTGATGCGCAACCCAGTGCGCCTAAAACGGACCTCGAGTTTTCGAAGTCCCTAACATTAATCGGGGAATCCTGGCCGCGACGGATCAATTCGCATCGCGGACTTGCATGCGCCGTAAAGGCCTCATTCACCCTCGAGAACGCATTAGCCCGCCATTCTACCTTATAATTTGGCGTTTAAATGCTGAAAAACGGGCGGTTTACCCCTTATATCGGCAAGCGAGATCGGCGGTATTAGAAAGCTTTTATCAGCTTTAACACGCCGTTATCCAAATTTCATTATCTGCATAACCATCCCACACGCCATGTCCCTGACACTTACAGACGTAAAACGGATCGCCAACCTGGCCCAGCTCGATATGGACGACGCCCATGCCGAGATCGCATTGGGCGAACTGAACGGGATTTTCGCCCTGGCCGAACAAATGCAGGCGGTCGATACCACGGGTGTTGCGCCATTGTCGCAACCGCTGGCCGCCGTGCTCGCATTGCCGCTGCGTTTGCGCGACGACGTGGTCACCGAAGAGAATCGCCGCGAAGACTATCAGGCGCCGGCACCGAAAGCCCAGGATGGCCTGTATCTCGTGCCCAAAGTTATCGAATAAATATGGGACTTGAAGAACCTACTACGCGTCGCAGCTTCAGCTTGCGATGCTCGCTGTACGTTCGTACAGCTGCGCTTCTCAACTGAATCTGCTTCCGCTCGCTACGGTTCTACGAGCCCATTTTAAAAGTGAATCATGATGCACAATAAAACCATCAAGGAGCTGTCGACGCTCCTGCATTCCAAACAGGTGTCCGCCACCGAGCTGGCCCAGCATTATCTCGACCGTATCGCGGCCAGCCAGCATAACGCTTTCCTGGACGTGAATCCGGAACTGACGCTGGCCCAGGCCGCGGCCGCCGACGCGCGCCTGCGCGAAGGCAGCGCCGGCCCGCTGACCGGTATCCCGATCGCGCACAAGGACATTTTCGTCACCAAGGGCTGGCGCTCGACCGCCGCCTCGAAAATGCTCGGCAATTACGCCAGCCCCTTCGATGCCACCGTGGTCGAGAAATTCGCGGAGGCCGGCATGGTCACGCTGGGCAAGCTGAATTGCGACGAATTCGCGATGGGCTCGGCCAATGAAAACTCGGCCTTCGGCGCCGTCAAGAACCCCTGGGACGCGCTGGCCGTGCCGGGCGGCTCCTCGGGCGGCTCGGCCGCCGCGGTGGCCGCGCGCCTGGCCCCGGCCGTCACCGGCACCGACACCGGCGGCTCGATCCGCCAGCCGGCCGCCTTCTGCGGCATCACCGGCATCAAGCCGACCTATGGCCGCGTGTCGCGCTTCGGCATGATTGCCTTCGCCTCCTCGCTCGACCAGGGCGGCCCGATGGCGCGCAGCGCCGAAGATTGCGCGCTGCTGCTGAACGAAATGGTCGGCTTCGACGGCCGCGACTCGACCAGCCTGACGGCCGAACAGGGTAACGCGCGCGAAGACTTCACCCGCGAGCTGAACGCACCGCTGACCGGCCTGCGTATCGGCGTGCCGAAGGAATATTTCGGCGAAGGGCTGGCGCCGGATGTCGAGCAGGCCGTGCGCGCCGCGCTGGACGAATTCGTCAAGCAGGGCGCGACCCTGGTCGAGATCTCGCTGCCGAAGACCTCGCTGTCGATCCCGGTGTACTACATCATCGCCCCGGCCGAAGCCTCGAGCAACCTGTCGCGCTTCGACGGCGTGCGCTACGGCTACCGCGCCCCGGCGTACACCGACCTGCAGGACATGTACAAGAAGACGCGCGCCCAGGGCTTCGGCAAGGAAGTCCAGCGCCGCATCATGGTCGGCACCTACGTGCTGTGCCACGGCTACTACGACGCCTATTACGTGCAGGCGCAAAAGATCCGCCGCCTGATCGCCGACGATTTCCAGGCTGCGTTCAAGGACAAGTGCGACGTGATCATGGGCCCGGTGGCCCCGACCGTCGCCTGGGACCTCGGTGCCAAATCCGACGACCCGGTCGCCAACTACCTGGCCGACATCTTCACGCTGTCGACCAGCCTGGCGGGCCTGCCCGGCATGTCGATCCCGGTCGGTTTCGGCCAGGGCGAGAAAAATGCCAGGCGCCCGGTCGGCCTGCAGATCATCGGCAACTACTTCGGCGAAGCCAGGCTGCTGAACATCGCGCACCAGTACCAGCAGGTCACCGACTGGCACACCCGCACACCGGAGGGGTCAGAGCCCGGTTTTGCTTCTAAAGGGCTCTGACCCCGGTGTGCAGCCGCAACGCAGGCAAAGACAATTAAGAGAGAACATCATGCAATGGGAAGTCGTCATCGGTCTTGAGAACCACGTCCAGCTCACGACCAACTCGAAAATCTTCAGCGGCAGCTCGATCCGCTTCGGCGCCGAGCCGAACACCCAGGCCAGCCCGGTCGACCTGGCGCTGCCGGGCGTGCTGCCGGTGCTGAACCACGGTGCCGTCGAGCGCGCGATCCGCTTCGGCCTGGCGGTCGGCGCGAAGATCGCGCCGCAGTCGGTCTTCGCGCGCAAGAACTATTTTTATCCGGACCTGCCGAAGGGCTACCAGATCAGCCAGATGGACGACCCGGTGGTCCAGGGCGGCACCGTCAGCTTCGCCTACGAAAAAGACGGCAAGCTGGAAACGAAAACCGTCAACCTGACCCGCGCCCACCTCGAGGAAGACGCCGGTAAATCGCTGCACGAAGACTACGCCGGCATGAGCGGCATCGACCTGAACCGCGCCGGCACGCCGCTGCTCGAGATCGTGTCCGAGCCGGAAATGCGCAGCGCCGCCGAAGCGGTCGCCTATGCGAAAGCGCTGCACGCGCTGGTGATGTGGCTCGGCGTCTGCGACGGCAACATGCAGGAAGGCTCGTTCCGCTGCGACGTCAACGTCTCGGTGCGTCCGCTCGGCCAACAAGAATTCGGCACCCGCTGCGAAATCAAGAACCTGAACTCCTTCCGCTTCATGGAAGAAGCGATCCACTACGAAGTGCGGCGCCAGATCGAGCTGATCGAAGACGGCGGCAAGGTCATCCAGGCCACCCGCCTGTGGGACCCGGACAAGAAGGAAACCCGTTCCATGCGCACCAAGGAAGACGCGCAGGATTACCGCTACTTCCCCGACCCCGACCTGCCACCGCTGGTGATCGGCCAGGACTGGATAGCGCGCATCAAGGCCGACATGCCGGAACTGCCGGTCGCAATGCGCGAGCGCTTCATCAAGGATTACGGCCTGCCCGAATACGACGCCCTGATCCTCACGGCCTCGCAGGGCATGGCCACCTATTACGAAGCCGTGGTCGCCAAGGCCGGCAAGGACAACGCCAAGGCCGCCGCCAACTGGATGATGGGCGACGTCTCCTCGGCCCTGAACCGCGCCGACCTCGACATCATCGACGCGCCGGTCGAAGCGTCCCAGCTGGCCCTGCTCCTGACCCGCATCGCGGATGGCACCATCTCGAACAACGCCGGCAAGAAGGTGTTCGGCCTGATGTGGGAAGCCGGCTCGGAAGACGAGCACCTGGCCGACGCCATCATCGAACGCGAAGGCCTGAAGCAGATCTCCGACACCGGCGCGCTGGAAGCCATCGTCGACGAAGTCCTGGCCGCCAACGCCAAGTCGGTCGAGCAGTACCGCGCCGGCAAGGAAGCGGCGATCAACGCGCTGATCGGCCAGTGCATGAAGGCGTCCAAGGGGAAGGCGAATCCGGCCCAGGTGACCGAGCTGCTGAAGAAGAAGCTGGCGGCTTGAGCCTGACTGGGTTGCTGCACACGAAACCGGGCCTGGCCCGGTTTTTTTATGCGGGTCGCTATAATCCGCAGATAGCTTTCGGGAACCTGTCGATGCGCAACCCTGCCCTGTCCTGTTTTTTCCTTCTGCTGTTCGGCATGGCCGGCGCCCATGCGGATGCCGGCGACGACGAAGCTACCCAGGTCTACCTCGCCGACGGCGAGCTGGTGTACGTCGGCCTGCTCGACCCGCAGGCCAATGCGCGCCTGTTCACGCTCTACGACAGCCTGAAGGACAAGCCGGCCGTGCTGTCGATCCGCAGCCGTGGTGGCACGACGGGCAACGGCCTGGCACTCGGCCGCTGGGTGCGCGACCACAAGCTCGACGTGAAGGTGATGGAATATTGCATGTCCTCCTGCGCCAACTACGTGTTCCCGGCCGGGATCCACAAACTGGTCAGCAACTTCGCCGTGATCGGCTTCCACGGCGGCCTCAGCAGCAAGAGCTTCCAGTTCGACGCCGCCACGCAAAAGATGCTCGACGCCCTGTCGCCAGAGCGGCGCAAGGCGATGCTGGACCAGATCGCGGCCACCATCAGGGACGATGCGAAACAGGAGCAGGCGTATTTCAGCACGCTCGGCGTGCGCGCCGACTACGTCACGCTGGGCCAGGAAGAGCGCTACCAGCGGCGCCAGCGCAGCGACCCGCATTCGGTCGGCTGGACCTATTCGCTGGACGATTTCGCCCGCCTGGGCGTACGCGACATCACGGTCATCAATCCGCCCTGGCGGCCCGGCAGCGCACTGAAAAACATGTCCTTCGAGGTGCTCAGGCTGGACGAGTGAGGCTGCGCCCGCGACTGGCCGGGCCGTCCAGCAAATCCAGCGCCTGACGCCGTGCGGCGGCGCGCAGGGAGGCCCGCAATGCCGCGTCGTCGGTGGTCCGCGCCAGCACCATGCCGCCGACGCACAGCGCCACGATGGCCTGCGCCCGCTGTTCGCCATCGGGCGCACCGGCCAGCGCGCCGGCATACACGGCGGTGAGATTGCGGATCAGCTGCGTGTACGCCTTCTGCGGCGACAGCCCGGCACGCGCCACGTCGCCGGGCAAGGCATACAGCGGACAGTGGTGATCGACGTTGTCGAAGACCTCGTCGCACAGGTAGACGTCGAGCAGCATGCGCGCCAGCTGCATCGGCGCCGGCGGCGGGATGGCGGCCGCCTCGGGGCGGAAGGGATTGCAGGTCGTGAAACTGGCGACGGCGGCCGCATACAGCTCGTCCTTGCTGCCGAAATGGTGATAGAAGCCGCCACGGGTGAGGCCTGCCTCCAGCATGATGCGGTCGATCGACACCTGCTCGAAGCCGTGGCGGTTGAACAGCCGGCGCGCCGCATCGACGATGCGTGCGCGGGTTTGCGCCTTGTGGTCGCTGCTGTATGGCATCGCGTCTCCTCGCAGTGCATTATGCGCGGATTCAAATTATGTTCTTGAACATATTATGCGTCCACGTATTCTCGTCCCGGTTCATCACTGGAGACGACAACATGTACACATTGACCACCTTCCGCAGCGTGCCGTCCTTTGCCATCGGCTATGTGCGCGACCTGCGCGTACGCTGGGCGCTGGAAGAAGCGGGACAAGCCTACGCCGTGCGCACGATCGGATTCGAGGAGACAGGCGAGCCTGCCTTCCGCCGTGAGCAACCGTTCGGACAGGTCCCGCTCCTGCAGGACGACAAGCTGGTGCTGTTCGAGTCCGGCGCCATCCTGGCCCACCTGGGCGAGACGTATCCGGTCCTGATGCCGGCTGCAGCCGGGGAGCGACTGCGCGTCCTGACGTGGATGTTTGCGGCGCTCAGCTCGGTCGAGCCGTATGTCGCGGAACTGGCCAGGCTGGACGCGTTTTCGGCGCACGAGCCCTGGGCCATCGCGCACCGCCCTGCCGTGGAAGCGATGGCGCGCAAGCGCCTGGCGGACCTGGATGCGGCGCTGGAAGACCGCCTGTACCTGGCGGGCGGCTTCAGCGCCGCCGACATCCTCATGGCGAGCGTGCTGCGTATGCTCGACGGCAAGGCAATGGTCGAGTCCTTCGGCCGGCTGCACGCCTACATGGCACGCTGCCTGGCGCGCCCGGCGTTCGCCAGGGCGCTGGCGGACCAGGTGGCCTTGTTCACGCCGGCGTTCGCGGCGGCGTGAAGCGCATGTGCTGCGTCACGGCTTCAACTTCCGGGCACAAATGAAGTACCGCAGTTGCATCAATCGGCGCCCCCGCCAATTGCTATGCTGGCAGCCTGCTTATTTGAACCGGAAAGAGAACTGACCATGTACGCAATCACTGGAATCACCGGCCAGGTCGGCGGCGCCGTCGCCCGCGCACTGCTGGATGCCGGCCATGCCGTCCGCGCCGTCGTGCGCAGTGCCGAAAAGGGTGCGCCCTGGGCCGCGCTGGGCTGCGAGGTCGCCGTTGCCGACAACACCGACGTGGCCGCGATGAGCGCCGCATTTGCCGGCACCGAGGGCGTCTTCGTCCTGATGCCGCCGACCTACGACCCGCTGCCGGGTTATCCGGTCACCATCGCCTCGAACGCGGCGGTGCGCGCCGCCCTGCTCGCGGCCGGGCCGGCCAAGGCCGTGGTGCTGTCGACGGTGGGCGGCCACGTCGCGCGCGAGAACCTGTTGAACAACCTGAAAATGACCGAGGAAAGCCTGGGCGACCTGCCCTTCCCGGTGGCCTTCCTGCGCGCCAACTGGTTCATGGAGAACGCCTCCTGGGACCTGGACGCGGCGAAAACCGGCGCCATCCAGAGCTACCTGCAGCCGCTGGACCGGGCGATCGGCATGGTCTCCACTAGCGACATCGGCGCCACCGCAGCGGCGCTGTTGCAGGAAACCTGGAGCGGAAAGCGCGTGATCGAACTGGATGGTCCGGGCAGCTATTCGCCGAAGGACATCGCCGCCGCCTTCGCCAAGGCACTGGGCCATCCGGTCGAGGTGAGCGCGGTCCCGCGCGGCGAATGGGAGACGTGCTTCCGCGCGCAGGGCGCCCAGAACCCGATTCCGCGCATCCAGATGCTGGACGGCTTCAACGAAGGCTGGCTCGCCTTCGAGCGCGGCGCGGTCGAACAGCGGCGCGGCGACACTACCCTGGAACAGGCCATCGCGCGCCTGGTCGCCGGGCGGGCATAAGAGGGACAGGCCGCCGTCAACCGGGACCGAGGGAACTCAGAAAGTCCAGGAAGGCGGCGGCCTTGGCCGGCAGGTGGCGCCGCGACGGGTACAGGGCGTACAGCGGAAAACGCTCGTCCGGCCAGTCGGGAAACAAGTCCACCAGCCGGTTCTCGGCGAACAGGTGTTCGGCACCCAGCGCCATCAGCTGGCCGATGCCGTAGCCGGACAGGCAGACGCTGTGCAGCGAGCCGGCGTCGTTGAGCGTCAAGGGTCCCTGCGTGCCGACCTCGATTTTCTTGCGGCCGCGGTGGAATTCCCAGGAATACAGGCGGCCAGAGTGAGGGTCGCGAAATTGCAGGCAGACGTGCCGGCCATCGGCCAGGTCCTGCGGCCTGGCGGGCCGTCCGTGGCGCGCGATATAGGCCGGTGCGGCGGCGGTGACGATGCGCGTGTCGAGCAGCTTGCGCGCCACCAGGCTGGAAGATGGCGGCGTGCCGAAGCGCACGGCCAGGTCGAAACCGTCGCCGACGATGTCCCCGAGCTGGTCGCGATTGACCAGTTCGAGCTGCAGCTCGGGATGGCGCTCCAGGAAGGCGCCGAGCTGCGGCCCCAGGACCACGCGCGAGAAGAAGGGGTCGATGTTGACGCGCAGGCGGCCGCGCACCTGGGCGCTGCCGCGGCTGGCGGATGCCGTCGCTTCTTCCAGGCCGGCCAGCAGGGGCATGACGCTGTCGCACAGCGTGCGCCCTTCTTCGGTCAGGGTCAGGGCGCGCGTGGTGCGCTCGAACAGGCGGATGCCGAGCCGTTCTTCAAGCCGCGAGATGGCGCGGCTGACCGCGGACGGCGAGATCCCGAGGATCACGCCGGCGCGCGCGAAGCTGCCGCTGTCGACCACGGCCCCGAGCACGCCGAGGCCGTTCATCATGCGTTCGTCGTAGGCCATGCCGCCGTCAAACGACGCCGTACCGGGCGCGATAGGCCGCCACCGCCTCCTTGTGTTCGGCCAGGGAAGGATCCGCCTCCAGGTAGCCGAACAAATCGGCCAGGTTGGCGATCGAGATCACCGGGATGCCGTAGTTCTGGCTGACTTCCTGCACCGCCGACAGGGGCGACAGCACGCCATCCTTGCCGCCGCGCTCCATGCGGTCGAGCGCGATCAGCACCGCGGCCGGTTCGGCGCCGGCGGCGCGGATCATCGTCACCGATTCGCGCACCGAGGTGCCGGCCGAGATCACGTCGTCGATGATGACGACCTTGCCCTTGAGACCAGCACCGACGATGGTGCCGCCTTCGCCATGGTCCTTGGCTTCCTTGCGGTTGTAGGCGAACGAGGTGTTGTGGCCTTTCGCCGCCAGCGCCACCGCGGTCGCGCTGGCCAGGGTGATGCCCTTGTAGGCGGGGCCGAACAGCATGTCGAATGCGACGCCGGAATCGATCAGGGTCTGGGCGTAGAACTGGGCCAGCTGGCCCAGGGTCGCGCCGTCGTGGAACAGGCCGGCATTGAAGAAGTACGGCGACTGGCGCCCCGCCTTGGTCGTGAAGTTACCGAATTTTAAAACGCCGGCCTCGACCGAAAACGCGATGAATTGTTGGCGCAGATTGCTCATGACTTCCCCAGGATGCGAAAGCCCGTATTGTAATCCGCGTCGGGCCGCCCCGCCCGCCGACGTTCCTGTGGGACAGAAAACGCGTTACACTACCCCACTGCATTACCGTTGCGGCGCGCCGGGTACCTGGACCTGGACATGCGCCCCGCCTCTCATTCCGCACTCTTTCCACGACCATGCCACGAATTATTTCCGCCAACCTGAACGGGATCCGTTCCGCCCATAAAAAAGGTTTCTTCAATTGGATGGCCAAGCAGGACGCCGATTTCATCTGCGTCCAGGAGCTGAAAGCCCAGCAGGCCGACATGACCGAGGAATTCCTCGCGCCGCACGGCTATCACGGCCATTTCCACTACGCCGAGAAGAAGGGTTATTCGGGCACGGGCGTCTACAGCCGCATCAAGCCGGACATGGCCTCGACCGGTTTCGGCTGCGTCGAATTCGACAACGAAGGCCGCTACACCCGCGCCGACGTCGGCAACCTGACCGTGATCTCGGTCTACTGCCCGTCTGGCTCGTCCTCGCCGGAGCGCCAGCTGGCCAAGTTCCGCTTCATGGAAGTCTTCCTGCCGCACCTGCAGCAACTGCAGGCCGAGGGCCGCGAAGTCGTGATCTGCGGCGACTGGAACATCGCGCACAAGGAAATCGACCTCAAGAACTGGAAGGGGAACAGGAAGAATTCCGGCTTCCTGCCGGAAGAACGCGCCTGGATGACGCGCATCTTCGACGAGCTGGGCCTGGTGGACGTGCACCGCGTGGTCAACCAGGAAGCCGAGCAGTACACCTGGTGGAGCAACCGCGGCCAGGCCTGGGCCAAGAACGTCGGCTGGCGCATCGATTACCACGTCGCCACCCCGGGCATCGCGGCCAGGGCGCATGCGGTGTCGATCTACAAGGAAGAGCGTTTTTCGGATCACGCGCCCTTGATCATCGACTACGCGCTCTAAGGCCAGTCCAGCACGCGCCGGCTCTCGAAAGTGCGCGCTTCCCCGGTAAGCGGATCGTCGAAGCCGATGCGGCGCGCCAGCAGCTGCAGCGGCGCCGAGAAATCGTCGCCCTTGCATGGCAGCGCCACCGGATAAAAGGCGTCGTTGAGGATAGGCACGCCGAGCGATGCCATGTGCAGGCGCAGCTGGTGCTTGCGGCCGGTGTGCGGATGCAGGCGGTAACGCGCGAGGTCGCCGCGGCGCTCGATCAGCTCCACCAGGGTTTCCGAATTCGGCTCGCCCTCTTCTTCTTTCATGACGAAGAATTTTTCGCCGTCGACCATGCGGCTGCGGTAGGTGAAGGGGGAGTCGCGCTCGTGGAGCACCGGCGCCAGTGCCTCGTACACCTTGCGGATGCTGCGCTTCTGGAACATCGACTGGTAGGTGCCGCGCGTGGCCAGGTTGTGCGAAAAGATGACGACGCCGGCGGTTTCGCGGTCGAGGCGGTGGATCGGGGTCAGGTGCGGCAGATCGAGCTTGCGTTTCAGGCGCACCAGCAGGGTCTCGCGCAGGAAGCGCCCGGTCGGGATCATCGGCACGAAATGCGGCTTGTCCACCACCAGCAGGTGCTCGTCCTGGAACAGGATGGCTTCCTCGAACGGAATCGGGGTCTCTTCTTCCAGCTCGCGGTAATACCAGATGCGCATGCCCTGGCGCACCGGGCTGTCCGGCTGCAGGCGCTCGCCCTCCCCATCGACCACGTCGCCGCGTGCCAGCCGTTCGCCCCAGGACGGGCCGCCGACTTCGCCGAAGCGCTCCTCGAGGAAGGCCAGCATGCCCCCTGGGCGTGTCTCGTTGATCCACAAATAACTGGGGGCGACGCCGTCGCGCAGCGGCAGCGGTACGCGGGCATTGGCTTCGGCCTGGTGGCCTTTCCTGACGAAACGAACCATATAGTTTATCTGGATGCGACGTTGGTGCGGTAAGACGGCAAGCGGTCCACGGGAACGCCACGGCTGCGCGCGTACAGCGGCAGCAGCACGTTCATGTGGGCCTGCATCTGCTCGATGCGGTGGCTGCCGCCCGGGTGGGTCGACAGCAGCTCGATCGGCGCGCCGCGTCCTTCCAGCGCCGCCATCTTGTTCCACAGCGCGATGCCGGCGCGCGGGTCGTAGCCTGCGCGGGCGGCGATGTCGAGGCCGACCAGGTCGGCTTCGCGCTCCTCGTCGCGCGAGAACTTCAGTACCACCATCTTGCCGGCCGCGTTGGCCGCGCCGCGCACGTCGTAGCCGGACCAGGCCGACAGGATGGCGCCGCCGATGCCGGTGATCAGCCCGGTGGTGGTCGACTTGCTCATGCGCTCGCGCCCGTGCTCGCGCAGCGCGTGCGCAATCTCGTGGCCCATGACGGCGGCGATCTCGTCGTCGGTCAGCTTGAGCTTGTCGATGATGCCGGTGAAGAAGGCGATGCGCCCACCCGGCATGCAGAAGGCATTCACCTGGTTCGAGCGCAGCAGGTTGACCTGCCATTTCCAGTCCTGCGCCTTGGGATTCCAGCGCGCCGTCTGCGGGATGATGCGCAAGGCGATGGCGCGCAGGCGCTTGACCTGCGGATCGCCCGGCGGCACCAGCGCGCCCTTCTGCTGCGCCTGGCCCATCAGGGCCGTGTACTGCTGGGCCGACTGTTCGTTGATTGCCTGTTCGGGCGCGGTCAGGCGCCGCCACATGCCATCCTTGAGCGGCTCGACGGCGATGCCGTCCTGCACCACCCGCTTGCCATCCTGCGCCGGTGCGCTTCCCATGGCGGCGCACAGTGCAGCCAGGACAAATACCTTTTTCATGCTCGCCCCCACCCGCAATCGATGTCAATACCGCACATCATATCAAGTGACGACGAGGTCCTTCTTGCGCAGCCGGAATACCGCCAGGCTGCCGCGCAGGTTGGGCAGGAAGGAGACCGGCTTGCCGTCGGCCAGCGCCACGTATTCCAGCACTTCCAGCCCGCACTTCTCGGCCAGTTCCTTGAAATCGTTGATCGTGGCGTAGCGCACGTTGGGCGTGTCGAACCACTGGTAAGGCAGCGAGCGCGACACCGGCATGCGGCCCTTCAGCAGCGAGATGCGGTGCGGCCAGTGGGCAAAGTTAGGGAAGGACACGATGGCTTCCTTGCCGACGCGGACGATGTCGCGCAGGCGCGCCTCCACGTGCTGCATCATCTGCAGCGAGGACAGGCACAGCACCATGTCGAAGGCGTTGTCCCCGAACAGGTCGAGGCCCTGCTCCATGTCGTGCTGGATCACGTCGATGCCGCGGCGGGTGCTTTCCAGGACCTTGTCGTCGGCGATCTCGACGCCGTAGCCGGTGCAATGCTTGCCGGTTTCAAGGTAGCGCAGCATGGCGCCGTCGCCGCAGCCCACGTCCAGCACGTGCGAACCATTACGGACCCAGTGCGCGATGAAGGCCAGGTCGGGGCGCAGGGTGCTCAGGTCTTCGAATTTCATGCGGCCTCCTTCGCGTTGGCGCCGGCGCATTCTTGCCAGATGCGTCCGTAGTAAGCGCGCACGATGCCCATGTAGCGCGCGTCGTCCAGCAGGAAGGCATCGTGGCCGTGCGGCGCGTCGATCTCGGCGTAGCTCACCTTACGGCGGTTGGCCAGCAGCGCCTGCACGATCTCGCGGCTGCGTTCGGGCGAGAAGCGCCAGTCGGTGGTGAAGGAGGCGATCAGGTACTGCGCCTGCGTGTTCTGCAGCGCTTTCTCCAGACTGCCGCCATGCTCGCGCGCCGGGTCGAAATAATCGAGCGCCTTGGTAATCAACAGATAAGTGTTGGCGTCGAAGTATTCCGAAAATTTGTCGCCCTGGTAGCGCAGGTAGGACTCGATCTCGAAGTCGACGCCGAAGCCGAATTTGTAGTCGTCGCTCTCGGCAGCGTTGCGCAGCTTGCGGCCGAATTTTTCCGCCATGTCGTCGTTCGACAAATACGTGATGTGGCCGACCATGCGCGCCACCTTGAGGCCGTTCTTCGGCACCACGCCATGTTCGTAGAAATCGCCGCCGCGGTAATCGGGGTCGGTCAGGATCGCCTGGCGCGCGACGTCGTTGAAAGCGATGTTCTGGGCCGACAGCTTGGGCGTCGAGGCGATTACGACGCAGTGGCGCAGGCGCGCGGGGAACATGATGGACCAGGCCAGCGCCTGCATGCCGCCCAGCGAGCCGCCCATCACCGCGGCAAAACGTTCGATGCCGAGGCGGTCGGCCAGGCGCGCCTGGGCCGCGACCCAGTCTTCCACCGTCACCACCGGGAAGGCGGCGCCATAGGGCTTGCCGGTGTCCGGGTTGATGTGCATCGGACCGGTGGAACCGAAGCAGGAACCGAGGTTATTGACGCCGATGACGAAGAAACGGTCGGTGTCGACCGGCTTGCCCGGGCCCACCATGTTGTCCCACCAGCCGGCGCTTTTCGGCTCGCCTGCATAATGCCCGGCCACGTGGTGAGAGGCGTTCAGCGCGTGGCAGATCAGCACCGCATTGGAGCGGTCGGCATTCAGGGTGCCATAGGTTTCGTACATCAGCGTGTAGTCGCCGATGGCGGCGCCGCTTTGCAGGCGCAGCGCTTCGGCGAAGTGCATCGCCTGGGGTGAGACTGTTCCGAGAGAAGCCATGATTCGCTATTAATATTACAGGGACTGCAGCTGCTCCACCGCCTCGGCGATGTCGCCCGGCTCCATCGCGCGCAGGATGCGGCGGGTGCGCGTGGTGAGCGTCTTGAGGTCGCTGGCGAGGATTTCCTGCTTGACCGCCAGCAGCTGGGCCGGATGCATCGAGAATTCGCGCAGGCCCATGCCGAGCAGCAGGCGCGTGAGCTTGATGTCGCCCGCCATCTCGCCGCACACGGCGACGTCGATGCCGGCCTTGGCACCGGCCGCGATGGTCATCGCGATCAGGCTCAGCACCGCCGGGTGGAGCGGATTGTACAGGTGCGCCACCTCGTAGTCGACGCGGTCGATGGCCAGCGTGTATTGAATCAGGTCGTTCGTGCCGATGGACAGGAAATCCATGCGCTTGACGAACATCGGCAGCGCCAGCGCCGCGGCCGGGATCTCGATCATGGCGCCGACCTCGATCGCCTCGTCGAACTTGACGTGCTGTTCGCGCAGCTGGGCCTTGGCCTGGGCGATCATGTTCAGCGACTGGTCGATCTCGAAGGCGTGCGCCAGCATCGGAATCAGGATGCGCACCTTGCCGAAGGCGGAGGCACGCAGGATCGCGCGCAGCTGGGTCAGGAACAGCTGCGGCTCGGCCAGGCAATAGCGGATCGCGCGCAAGCCCAGGGCCGGATTCAGCGCCGTGTGCTCGGCCTGGTCCAGCGGCTTGTCGGCGCCGACGTCGAGGGTGCGGATGGTGACCGGACGGCCTTTCATCGCCAGCACCGCCTTGCGGTACTGTTCGAACTGCTCGTCCTCGCCGGGCACGCGCAAGGCCTGGGCGCCGCGGCCCATGAACAGGAATTCGGAGCGGAACAGGCCGACGCCATGCGCGCCGGCCTCCAGCGCCGCCGGGCAATCGTCGGGCAGCTCGATATTGGCCAGCAGCGTGATGGCGGTGCCGTCCTTCGTCACCGCCGGCGTCTTCTTGAGTTTCAACAGGCGCTTGCGCGCCTTGATCAGGGCGGTCTGGCGCGCACGGTACTGCTCCAGCACCAGTGCGCTCGGATTGCAGATGACGACGCCGGCATCGCCATCGACGATCACCCAGTCGTCCTGTTCGACCAGGCGCGAAGCCTGGCTCATGCCGACCGCGGCCGGGATGTCGAGGCTGCGCGCGACGATCGCGGTATGCGAGTTCTGGCCGCCGACGTCGGTCACGAAGCCGACGAAGGAGCGGTCGCGAAAGGCCAGCATGTCGGCCGGCGAGATGTCGTGGGCCACCACGATCATCTGCGGCTGGAAATGGTCTTCCCCGGCCGGCACGGGCGGCGCCGACAGTTCGGTGCCCATCAAGACCTTCAGCACGCGCTCGGCGACCTGCTGGATGTCCTGCTTGCGTTCGCGCAGGTAGGGATCTTCGATTTCGTCGAACTGGGCCGACAGTTCGTCGATCTGGGTCACCAGCGCCCATTCGGCGTTGTAGTGGCGCGAGCGGATGATGTCGAGCGGCGCCTCCGAGATCATCGGGTCGGACAGGATCAGCACGTGGACGTCGATGAAGGCGCCCAGTTCGGTCGGCGCATCCTTGGGCAAATCGGTCCACAGATCCTGCAAGGTGCGGTGTACCTGCGCGATCGCGTGCTGCAAACGCTTGACCTCGGCCTCGACCTGCTCTTCCGCCACCAGGTAGTGCTTGACGTCGAGCGCCGCGGGCGTCAGCAGGTGCGCGCGCCCGATCGAGATCCCGCGCGACACCGGAATGCCGTGAAGCGTGAACGATGCCATCGATTTTCCTAAGTGACCACGGCCGGCTCTCGATTCCGGCATCGTTACTCGCCTTCGCCAAACTTGTCGTTGATCAGCGCCGTAAGCGCGGCGATGCAGGCTTCCTCGTCGGGGCCGTCGGCTTCCAGCGTCACCTTGGCGCCTTTGCCGGCGGCCAGCATCATCACGCCCATGATGGACTTGGCGTTGATGCGGCGCGCATTGCGGGTGAGCCAGACGTCGCTCTGGTAGCGGGCGGCCATCTGGGTGAATTTGGCGGAGGCGCGGGCGTGCAGGCCCAGCTTGTTGATAATCTCGAGTTCCTGTTGAATCATAGTTTTTTTATCGTCTCGCCAATCAATTCAAATGGCCGGTCAGCTGCCGACCCGGATCCTGTTGTCGACCCTGACCGCGCCGTTCTGCGCGCCGGCCAGTGCCATTTCGACCACCACGTCGAGGGTGTCGCGCCGATACGTGATCGCGCGCAGCAGCATCGGCAGGCTGATGCCCGCGATGACTTCCACGTGTCCCGCGTCGGCCAGCGAGTTGCAGCAATTCGACGGCGTGCCGCCCTTGATGTCCGTGATGACCAGCACGCCGTCGCCGGCGTCCAGGCGCTTGATTGCCCGGCGCGCCAGCTCGTTGACCTCGTGGGTGTCCTGGTCGGCGGTCACGTCGATCGCTTCGAACAACTCCGTGGGACCGCGGAACACGTGTGCTACCGCGGCGATGAATGCCTGACCCAGCGGTGCGTGGGTCATCAGCAGAATGCCTACCATGTCAGTTTCCTGTGACCGCCTGTTCAAGGGCGTCGATGAACATCCCGGCCACATTGAAGCCGGTCTGGTCGGTGATCTCCTGGAAGCAGGTGGGACTGGTCACATTTACTTCCGTGAGGAAATCACCGATAACATCCAATCCTACCAGTAACAGCCCACGCGCCGCCAGCACCGGGCCCAGGGCTTCGGCGATTTCGCGTTCGCGTTCGGTGATCGGCTGGGCCACGCCGAGGCCGCCGGCCGCCAGGTTGCCACGCACTTCGCCGCCCTGGGGGATGCGCGCCAGCGCGAAGGGCACCGGCTTGCCGTTGATGACCAGCACGCGCTTGTCGCCCTTGACGATGGCGGGGATGTACTTTTGCGCCATGATGGTGCGCGCGCCGTTGTCGGTGAGCGTTTCGATGATGGCGCCCAGGTTCATGCCGTCATCCTTGACGCGGAAGATGCCGGCGCCGCCCATCCCGTCCAGCGGCTTGAAGATGACGTCGCCATGTTCGGCGTGGAAGGCGCGCAGCCGGGTCGCGGACGAAGTCACCAGGGTCGGCGAGGTGTACTGGCTGAACTGGGCGATCGACAGCTTCTCGTTGTGGTCGCGGATCGCCTGCGGCTTGTTGAACACGCGCGCACCCTGGCGCTCGGCCATCTCCAGCAGATAGGTGCCGTAGATATATTCCATGTCGAAGGGCGGGTCCTTGCGCTGCAGGACGGCGTCGAATTCGGACAGACGCACGGTCTCGGCGGGCGCGGCGCGGTACCAGTCGTCGGCGTCGCCGGTCAGGGTGATTTCCGTCACCTCGGCGCTGACCACGCCCTGGTCCAGCACCATGTGGCGCTGCTCGAAGGCGTAGATCCGGTGGCCGCGCCCGGCGGCTTCGCGCATCATCGCGAAGGTCGAATCCTTGTAGGTCTTGAAGCCGGACAGCGGATCGGCGAGAAATGCGATTTTCATGTGGGTTCCAATCGAAGCAATGCCTTGATTTTAGCCGGAAACACGGATTCTCGCGGAAAGCCGCCCACGCCCTGCCCTCCGCTTACTGTCGCGTCAACCCAGCAGATGCCTATTAGCAAAAAGTCATCTATCCCGCCCGTGTTTGCGGTCTCTCAAGCGTGGATCCGGGGTGCTTGGGGAAGATGACGGCTTGGAGGAAGCGATGACCAACCAGGCCGAGCAGGAACGCATCAATCAGGTTTATCGACAATGGCACGGCGGCGCCGCGCTGGCGCGCTACGCCTGGCACCGTCCGGAAATCGTGCACCAGTCGGCCCAGCGCGCGCGCACCCTGGCGGCGCTGCTGGCTGCCACGGTGGGCCCCGACCTGTCGGCACTGCGCGCGCTCGACGTCGGCTGCGGCGATGGCCTGTTCCTGCGTCAGCTGATCGACTGGGGCGCCACGCCGGCGCGCCTGGCCGGCACCGAGCTGCAGCAGGACCGCCTGGACCGCGCCGGGCAGCAGACCGCGCCCGGCGTGCGCTGGCACTGCGGCCAGCTCGACGCCTTTGCCGACGACAGCGTGGACCTGGTCAGCGCCCACACCGTGTTCTCCTCGATCCTCGACGAAGACCGGCGTCGGGCGCTGGCCGCCGAGATGTGGCGCGTACTGCGCCCCGGCGGCTGGGCCATGATCTTCGACTTCCGCTACAACAACCCGCGCAACCCTAACGTACGCAAGGTCAGCGACGTCGAGCTGCTGCGCTTCTGGCCGGCCGAAAAACGCCATTACCGCACCCTGATGCTGGTGCCGCCGCTGAGCCGGGCAATTGCGCGCCTGCCCTGGCTGGTGCCCGAGCTGCTGACGGCATTGCTGCCGCCGCTGCGCTCGCACTTCGTCTACATGGCGCAGAAGGATTAATAGATTTCAGGATCCGGATCGGTACGTTCCAGCTCCAGCGACGCCGCCAGCAATGCCAGCCTTGCCACCACGCCATACACATAGAAGCGGTTCGGCGCCGCCGTACCCGGCTTGGCCTTCAAATCCGGCATTGCATGCTGCTGAGCAAATGCCAGCGGCACGAATTCCGAGCCCGGCGCGTTCAGGTTCTGGTCGATGCCGCGCTCGGCGTGCACGCGATAGAAGCCGCCGACGACGTAGCGGTCGATCATGTACACCACCGGTTCGGCCACCGCGTCGTTGATCGATTCGAAGGTCGGCACGCCTTCCTGGATCATGAGGTCGGTCACAGCCACGCCGTCCTTGATGACCGACATCTTGTTGCGCTGCTTGCGGTTCAGATCCTTGAGCTCGCTGGCATCCTTCACCGTCATGATGCCCATGCCATAAGTACCGGCGTCGGGCTTGACGATGACGAAGGGCTTCTGGTCCTTCATGCCGTATTCCTTGTACTTCTTCTTGATCTTGGACAGCAGCGCCGACACGTTGTCGGCCAGCGCTTCCATGCCCACGTCTTCCTGGAAGTTCACCTCGCCCAGCTTGCTGTGCAGCGGGTTGACCATCCATGGATCGATGTCGATCAGCTTGCCGAACTTCTTGGCCACTTCATCGAAGGCCTTGAAGTGGTTGCTCTTGCGGCGCATGGCCCAGCCGGCGTGCACCGGCGGCAGCAGCGACTGCTCATGGATGTTTTCCAGGATGCCCGGGATGCCGGCCGACAGATCGTTGTTGAGCAGGATGGTGCACGGGTCGAAGTCGGCCAGGCCGACGCGGCGGCCATTGGCCGAGCGGACCAGCGGCTCCACCACCAGCATATTGCCGTCGGGCAGCGCCAGCGGCGTCGGCTGGGTGACCTCCGGCGACAGCGAACCGAGGCGCACGTGAAGGCCGGTCTGGCGGAAGATCTGCATCAGGCGCTGCACGTTTTGCAGGTAGAAGGGGTTGCGCGCGTGGCCTTCCGGGATCAGGAGCAGGTTGCGCGCGTCCGGACAATACTTGTCGATCGCCGCCATCGCCGCCTGCACGGTCAGCGGCAGCATTTCGGTCGACAAATTGTTGAAACCGCCCGGGAACAGATTGGTATCCACCGGCGCCAGCTTGTAGCCGGCATTGCGCAAGTCGACCGAGCAATAGAACGGCGGCGTGTGCTCCTGCCACTCGAGACGGAACCAGCGCTCGATGGCGGGCGTGGCTTCGAGGATTTTCTTTTCCAGGTCCATCAGGGGACCGGTCAGGGCGGTAGCGAGGTGCGGAACCATAGTATTGACGTCCTTGGGGCTTCTTAGAGGTATGGGTTGGTTCAAATGGGGGCTATGCCACGCATTTTAAAGCCCGGATACCCCACGGACATAAAAAAAGCGCTCCGAAGAGCGCTTTCGATGGTCACGGGCCGGTCAGGATCAGGAGTGATAAGCCGATTCGCCGTGGCTGGTGATGTCCAGGCCTTCGCGCTCCGCATCTTCGGCCACGCGCAGGCCGATGACGACGTCGACGATTTTATAAGCGATGAAGGAAACGACTGCCGACCAGATGATGGTGGTGCCGATGGCTTCCGCCTGCACCAGCACCTGGCTGCCGATCGAGTATGCATCGGCCGACATCTTGTTGGTGGTGTAGTCGAAGATACCCTGGCCGCCCAGGGCCGGCGATGCGAACACGCCGGTCAGCAGCGCGCCCAGGATGCCGCCCACGCCGTGCACGCCGAACACGTCGAGCGAGTCGTCGGCGCCGATCAGGCGCTTGAGGCCGTTCACGCCCCACAGGCAGACGATGCCGGCCACCAGGCCGATGATCAGGCCGCCCATCGGACCGACGTAGCCGCAGGCCGGGGTGATGGCGACCAGGCCGGCGACGGCGCCCGAAGCGGCACCCAGCATCGACGGCTTGCCCTTGGTGATCCACTCGCCGAACAGCCAGGACAGGGTAGCGGCGGCGGTGGCCAGCAGGGTGTTGACGAAGGCCAGCGCGGCGACGTCGCCCGCTTCCAGGGCCGAACCGGCGTTGAAGCCGAACCAGCCCACCCACAGCATCGACGCGCCGATCATGGTCATGGTCAGCGAGTGCGGGGCCATCGATTCGCGGCCGTAGCCGACGCGCTTGCCGATCAGGATCGCACCGACCAGGCCGGCGACGGCGGCATTGATGTGCACCACGGTGCCGCCCGCGAAGTCGAGCGCGCCCTTCTGCCACAGCCAGCCGGCCTTGGCCGATTCGGTGGCCAGGGTGGCGGCATCCTTGATCGCATCCGGACCGGTCCAGAACCAGACCATGTGCGCAACCGGCAGGTAGCCGAAGGTGAACCACAGCACCATGAACACCAGCACGGCGGCGAACTTGGCGCGCTCGGCGAAGGCGCCGACGATCAGGCCGCAGGTAATCGCCGCGAAGGTGCCCTGGAAGGCCACGTAGATGAACTCCGGGATCACCACGCCCTTGCTGAAGGTGGCGGCGGTGGTGAAGGTGGCCGCGACCGGATCCCAGATGCCTTTCAGGAAGGCGCGGTCGAAGCCGCCGATGAAGGCATTGTTTTCCGTGAAGGCCAGCGAATAGCCGTACAGGCACCACAGCACGATGATCAGCGAGAAGATCGTGAACACCTGCAGCAGCACCGACAGCATGTTCTTGGCGCGCACCAAGCCGCCGTAGAACAGGGCCAGGCCCGGGATGGTCATCATGATGACCAGCAGGGTGGCGACGAACATCCAGGCCGTATCGCCCTTCTGCGGGGTCGGTGCGGCAGCCGGTGCTGCGGCAGCCTGTGCTGCCGTTGCGGCGGCTGGTAGGGCTGCAACTGCGGCGGCCGGGGCCGCGGTGTCGGCAGCGGCAGGCGTGGCGGCAGTTGCGGCAGCAGCGGGCTTGGCGGCGTCCTGGGCCAGCACCGGCAGCGCGGTGCCGAGTGCCAGCGCGAAAGCGGCGCCTGCGATCAGTTTGGTGATGGTATGCGTCATCTGTTTCCCCTTACAGCGCATCGTTGCCGGTTTCGCCGGTACGGATACGGATTACCTGCTCCAGATTGGAGACGAAAATTTTGCCGTCACCAATCTTGCCGGTGCGGGCCGCGCTCTGAATCGTGTCGATCACCTGGTCGACGATGGCATCGTCCACCGCCGCCTCGATCTTGGTCTTCGGCAGGAAGTCGACGACGTATTCCGCGCCGCGGTACAGTTCGGTATGCCCTTTCTGGCGGCCGAAACCTTTTACTTCGGTCACCGTGATGCCCTGCACATTGATCTCGGAGAGGGCTTCGCGGACCTCGTCGAGCTTGAAGGGTTTGATGATGGCGGTGATCATTTTCATGCTATTGCCTCTTCAGAAAGTTTTTGAAACAGTCAACAAAGCCGCTGACTTGCCGAGGTTTTCCCCGGACGGGCTCAGGTAGCCGTGGGTATTGGCCTTGACGTAAGCCAGCGCCACGGTGGCCACGCCCAGATCCTTGGTGACGCCCACCTTGACGTCGCTGTACGAGAAAGCGCCGTTGTGGCGGACTTCCTGGTGCCCGGCGTGCAGGTTGAGCGTGAAACCGCTGCCGAGATCGACATTGGCGCCGATGTCCACATAGCCGCTCTGCTTGCTGTCGGCGGTGCCGAACAGATTGCTCAGCGCATGCGAATACTTGATGTAGGCCGGTCCATAACCCAGTTGGCCATAGAGTTCGAAGGTATTGGCGTTGGGCGACAGGCCATTGTTCGGGTAGAAGTAGTAGAGCCCGCCAACGTCGTAGGTGATGTCGCTGCTCAGACTGCCGCGTTTGCCGGCATAGATATCCCATTCGAGATTGCCGTCACCACCCAGGTCTTTGGTCCACTTGATGGTGGATAGCCAGGTGCCCGCGTACAAACCGGTAGGATTGTGCACGTAGTCGGCGCCGCCCTGGAGTGCAGGGTCGAGGCGGGTCTGCGACAAACCGCGGTAGCGGTAATCGCTCGTTACCGCAGCGTTGTAAGTCACTTCGTTATCAGGCTTTGCAGCCTCCTGGGCGTCGGCCATACCCATGGCGAGGGTCCACAGGCTGGCGCCCAGGACAGATGCTTTGAACCACGTGCTCTTACGACGCTTCATGCCATGCTCCCTTGTTGTTGAACGAATCTTGTCAAGGCGGTTTACAATTGAAGCTGCACCCTTTTATGTTTTGTGTATGCTTTAGCAGGATGCGTGCCACCCCGAACCTGGCAGGAAGGCCCTTGTTTTAACGGGCAAGGCCCCAATTTTGGTTTCAAAAAAATAAACAAGGTCTTAGGCGTGTGCGCCAAACCGGTGCGCGCACCAATTCAGGCATGCGCGCACCTCGGTGGTGCGCACCACGCCAGACATGAGGAATCGAGTCAAATGAACAACTTCTTTAACGATCTGCAAGGCAAGATCAACCAGGCGATCGACAGCTCGCCGGCCAAGGACATCGAACGCAACGTCAAGGCGATGATGACCCAGGGCTTCTCGAAGCTGGACCTGGTCACGCGGGAAGAGTTCGACATCCAGGCCCAGGTGCTCGCCAAGACGCGCGCCAAGCTGGAAGCGCTGGAAGCGCGCGTCGCCCAGCTGGAAGCCAGGCTGGCTGCGGCCGACACCAGGATCTGAACGGCGCGGGCCGCCCGGCCCGTCAGCGTTTGATGAAACCCAGTGCCAGGCGCCAGGCTGCGAAGGCGGCCGCGCCGGCAAGGCTGACGCCCACGATGATCGCCATGCCATAGCCCAGCGGGTTGGCGACACCGGCGGCATCGACGGCGAAAATCAGCCCGGCCGCCAGCACCAGCTGCAGCGGCCACAGCAGCCGTAGTGCGCGCACGGCGGCCCAATCCCCCTTGCGCCATAAATGGCGTGCCACGAAGAAGGACGGTCCCCATAGCGTGCAGAACAGCACGCCGAGGATGGCACAGGTCAGGATCAGTTTCGGCATGGCCGCCATGATAGCCGCCGCCGAGCACGTTTGGTGTCCCTCAAGGTCGAATCCGCGCCCGGGCGCACCATCTCGCGAGTCCCATACTCACGAGTCACGAGGAAATCCATGAGCCTTGCCGTCTTACGCAGCCGCGCCCTGGCGGGCATGCAGGCGCCGGCCGTCAGCGTCGAGGTCCACCTGGCCAACGGCCTGCCCACCATGAACATCGTCGGCTTGCCCGACACCGAAGTGCGCGAAGCCAAGGACCGGGTGCGCGCCGCCCTCCAGAATTCCGGCTTCGAGGTGCCGAACCGGCGCATCACCATCAACCTGGCGCCGGCCGAGCTGCCCAAGGAATCCGGCCGCTTCGATTTGCCGATCGCGCTTGGCATCCTGGCCGCCTCCGAACAGATCCCGATCAAGGAACTCGACCGCTACGAATTTGCCGGCGAGCTGTCGTTGTCCGGTGAACTGCGCCCGGTGCGCGGTGCGCTGGCGATGAGTTTCGCCATGCACCGCGGTGGCACCGACCCCGGCGGCCCTGCAGGCCACGGCGCACGCGCCTTCATCCTGCCGCAGGCGAATGCCGATGAAGCGGCGCTGGTCACCGACGCCGCCATCCACCCGGCGCGCACGCTGCTGGACGTGTGCGCGCACTTCGCCGCCAAGGGCGAGGAGGGCCGGCTGGCGCGCTACCGCCCCGCCCTGCTCGACAGCACGCCGGTGTATCCGGACTTCGCCGAGGTCAAGGGCCAGCAACTGGTCAAGCGCGCCCTCGAGGTGGCGGCGGCCGGGCTGCATTCCGCGCTGCTGATCGGTCCGCCCGGCGCCGGCAAGAGCATGCTGGCCTCGCGCTTTCCGGGCCTGCTGCCGCCGATGCGCGAGGACGAGGCGCTGGAGACGGCCGCGATCCAGTCGCTGGCCGGCAGCTTTTCGATCGCGCAGTGGCGCCGCCGCCCCTACCGCAGCCCGCACCACACCAGCTCGGGCGTGGCGCTGGTCGGCGGCGGCGCCATTCCGCGGCCCGGCGAAATCTCGCTGGCCCACCACGGGGTGCTCTTCCTCGACGAATTGCCGGAATTCGCCCGCAAGGTACTGGAAGTGCTGCGCGAGCCGCTCGAATCCGGCGGGATCACGATTTCGCGCGCTGCCCGCCAGGCCGACTTTCCCGCCAGCTTCCAGCTGATCGCGGCCATGAATCCCTGTCCCTGCGGCTGGCTCGGCCACCCGTCCGGCAAATGCCGCTGCACGCCGGATGCGGTACAGCGCTATCTGGATCGCATTTCAGGGCCCCTGCTCGATCGCATCGACATCCAGATCCCGGTGGCGGCAATGGCGCCCGACAGCATGGCCGGGCTGGCCGACGGCGAATCCAGTGCCACGGTGGCCGACCGCGTCGGTCGTGCCCACGCGCGGCAACTGGCGCGCCAGGGCAAGGCCAACCGCAAGCTGGGCACGCGCGACATCGACGAGCACTGCCGCCTGGATGCGGCGGCCGCGCGCCTGCTGGGCGAGGCGATGCAGCGCCTGCACTGGTCGGCGCGCGCCTACCACCGCGTGCTGCGGGTGGCGCGCACCATCGCTGACCTGGCCGATGCGGAACGGGTGCAGGCCGCGCACGTGGCCGAGGCCATCCAGTACCGGCGTGGCCTTTTCGAACCTTGACCCGACCTTCTTGCCGCGTTTTGATGTCACATTTGTCGACGGGTATTCCACTTGGCCGGGACCGGCGCATCTACAACAAAATAATTGCTTTTTCGCAGGAAAAACATATTTTTCTCTGCTCCATTTCAATATTTAAATTTTAACAAGTAATGTAAGTACGCAATAAATAATGCGCTTAATGTTAAAAAATACGAGATAAAATTTACTTGCGGCATCAAAAAACAGTATGTTTGTCAGAAAATCTTACAATTTAATGACAAATTTTCCCATTCAAAAAATTTTTCCTTGGAAATCATATTGTTAGTGCGCTGGCACACTTAATGCGATGGCGGTAAATACTGGCATCTGTATGCAGGAGCACTAAGGGGCTCCCGCAACAGGCCATATCCGGGAACCCAAGAGCTAGCGTCCCGTCATCCAAAACTTAGGAGTGCACGACAACATGATCAAAAAAACGATTGCCGCAGTGGTGCTTGCAGCGATGACAATGTCGGCTCAGGCCGCCACCTTCATCAATGAAGGCTTCGACAATGTCCCAGGCCTGACTGCCAGTGGCTGGGTATTCACCAACGCCCCCGGCGCTACCTCCGGCTGGACCCAAAGTGCCGGTATTTTCGATGCGCAATCGGGCCCATCCTATTCCTATGCTTCGGCCAACTACGCCACCAATGCCTCGTCTGGCGGCGCCATCGACAGCTGGCTGCTCACACCGACCTTCGACGCCAGCCTGGGCGCCACGGTTTCCTTCTACCTGCGCGCCGCAGGCGAAGGCTTTGCCGACCAGGTCAATTTCGGCTTCATCAACGCCGACGGCAGCTTCACCGGTAGCGCCCTGACTGCGGTCAACCCGGTCCCGGACAGCGACTGGACCCAGTACACCGCCTGGATCGGCGCGGATGCCCTGGGCTCGGCCCGTTTCGCATTCCAGTACGTCGGCACCTTCGATACTGCAAACTATGTCGGCCTCGATACCCTGAGCGTGGACGTCCCCGAGCCGGGCAGCATCGCCCTGCTCGCCGGCGGCCTGCTGGGCCTGGGCGCCATGCGCCGCCGCGCACGCCGTTGATCGCCCCTCTTTTCCCGGAGAACCTCATGTCGAACCTGAATTCCATCCAGCGCCTGCTGGCCGGCGCCGGCCTGGCCTTGTGCGCATGCGCAGTGCCCGCCATGGCACAACAATCGCAGCAACAAACCGAGCAAGACGCCGTCCAGTCCGTGGACTCCCAGACCGTTTCGCGTGACGCCGTCACCGGCAAGCTGCGCGCGGCCACGCCGGAAGAGCAGGCCGCGCTGGTCGCCATGAAAGCGGCGAAGCAGGCGCGCGTCAGCCCCAAGCCGACGCTGCAGAAATTCCACAAGGCCGGCGCTGCCGGCGTGCGCCTGACCGACGAATTCCTGTCGACCTCGACCGCGGTGCGTACGCCCGACGGCAAGATCGAAATGGTCTGCAATGAATCGCATGGCGACGCGCCTGCCACTGCCCACGTGCACACCACCGCCGCCACCCCAGTCACGGAGTAACCGATGCGCCCTCACGTCATTTCTCGTTCGCTGATCGCAGCCGCCTGCGCCCTCACTTGCTTGGCCAGCCAGGCCGCCACCATCAACATCACCAGCCGTGACCCGGCCGGCGTCGGTTTCAATGACACGACCCCCGTGGCCCCGGTGGGCGGCAATCCCGGTACCACGCTCGGCCAGCAGCGCCTGAATGTCTACCGCTACGTCGCCGACATCTGGGAAAAGAACCTGCAAAGCAACGTCACCATCAACGTCAGCGCCGGCTGGGAAGCCCTGACCTGCTCCTCCTCCTCTGCCACCCTCGGCAGCGCCGGCGCGTGGAACATCTGGCGCGATTTCCCCAACGCGAAGCCGAACACCTGGTATCCACAGGCGCTGGCCAACAAGCTGGCCGGCGAAAACCTGAGCGCCGACCAGCCGGATGACGGCAGCGGCTACGGCAACGTCGACATCAAGACCCAGTTCAACGTCAACCTGGGCAACCCGGGCTGCCTGGACGGCTCGCCCTTCTACCTGGGCCTGGACGGCAAGGCGGGTACTGCCGTCAACTTCGTGGAAACCCTGCTGCACGAACTGGGCCACGGCCTGGGCTTCTCGGTGCTGACCGTGCAGACCTCGACCGGTTATCGTCTGAGCGCCGCCGGCAGCTATGTCGCCAACGGCGGCTTGCCGAGCATCTGGGAACAGTATATGTACGACAATACAGCCCGCAAAACCTGGCTCAACATGAGCTCGGCCGAGCGGCGCGCGTCGGCCATCAATCCGCTGCAACTGGGCTGGATCGGACCGAACGTGAAAGCAGGCGCCTATATCCTCAAGCCGGTCCCGCTGATCAAGACCAGTTCGCCGGCAGCCGGCGGCACCCGTACCATCGACTACAGCCAGTCGGCCTTCGGTCCCGCCATGCCGGCAACCGGCACCCTGGGCGCCCTGGCCACGCTGACGGCGCAGGCTGGCGAAACCGGTCCGGGCTGCGACACCTTCAACGCGGCCAACGCGGCGGCGGTGAAGGGCAAGGTCGTGGTCATCAGCCGTGGCGTGTGCGGCTTCGCCGTCAAGGTCAAGAACGCACAGAACGCCGGTGCGGTCGGCGTACTGCTGGCCAATAACACCACCGGCGCCATCGTGCCGGGCGGGGCCGATCCGACCGTCACCATTCCTTCGGCCGGCATCACCCAGGCCGACGGCGATGCGCTGAAGGCAGCGGTGGCCGCAGCCCTGCCTTACGGCAGCCGGACCAAGGCCGGTGTCGTGACGGTGTCACTGGGTACCGATCCGACCCGCATCGCCGGCGCCGATGCCAATGGCAATCCGCTGCTGTACACCCCGAACCCTCTGGTGTCCGGTTCGTCGGTGTCGCACTGGGACGTGACCGCCAGCCCGAACCTGCTGATGGAACCGAACATCAATGCCGACCTTACCACCACCCTGGTGCCGCCGCTGGACCTGACCTTGCCCCTGCTGAAGGATCTGGGCTGGTAATCCGTCGCGCAGCCGCATGAAGCGAACGGGCCGGTCAGGCAGCCGCACAAGGCTGCATGACCGGCCTTCTTACGCCTGCGCCCCATGCGCCGGAGATTGTTGAAACCCGCCTGGCGGACCACCATGCCGATCGCTTGGCCTCGGCGTCCCGGCCCTGTTACCATGGTGCGATGACAAGCCGACTCCTGCCGCGCGCGGCCCTTGTACTGGTTCTCCCGTGGCTTGCCGCCTGCAGTCCCAAATACAACTGGCGTGACTACGCCAGTCCGGACGCGCATTACCGCGTGACCTTCCCCGCCAAGCCGGCCAGCGCCACCCGCACCATCGACCTCGACGGGATGCGGGTAAACATGACGATGACCGCGGTTGAGGTCGATGGCGCCACCTTTGCGGTCGGTGCGGCCGAGGCGCCGGACCCCGATCGTGCCCGCGCCGCCCTCGCCGCGATGAAAGGCGCGCTGCTGCGCAATGTCGGTGCGCCGGCGGCAGCGGGCCAGGCCGGCGGGCAGCCAACGCCGGCTTCGATGGACGTCGACGCCACTGGCGCCGATCGCGGTGGGCCGATGCGCCTGGTCGGCCATTTCGAAGCACGCGGCACCCGCTTCTACCAAGTGATCGTGGTCGGCAAGGACAAGGCCGTCCCGCCCGAACAGATCGAGCAGTTCCTCACTTCCTTTTCCTTGTTGTGAACCCATGACCGCAGACTCCCTCGCTCCCGTCACCGCGCCTGCACTGCAGCTGCGCGCCCTGCGCAAGCATTTCGGCCGCCCGGCGGTCGATGGCCTCGACCTCACGGTGCGCCGCGGCGAACTGTATGCCCTGCTCGGCCCGAACGGCGCCGGCAAGACCACCACCCTGCGCATGGTCACCGGCCTGCTGGCGCCCGATGCGGGCCAGGTCGAGGTGCTGGGCACCGACCTGGCCCGCGACCCGGCGGCGGCCAAGCGCCGGATGGCTTACCTGCCGGACGATCCGATGTTGTACGGGAAGCTGAAGCCGCCCGAGTACCTGGAATTCGTCGCCGGCCTGTGGGGACTGCGTCCCGAGGAGGCCGAGCCACGCGGACGCCGCCTGCTCGACTGGCTCGATTTGTCGAAGCATGCTCACGAGCTGACCGAAGGTTTTTCGCGCGGGATGAAGCAGAAGCTGGCATTGGCCGGTGCCCTGATCCACGAGCCGGAACTGCTGATCCTGGACGAACCGCTGACCGGGCTGGACGCGGCCGCGGCGCGCCAGGTAAAGGACTTGCTGCTGTCGCACGTGGCCGGCGGCGGCACCGTCATCCTCACCACCCACATCCTGGAAGTGGCGGAAAAGCTGGCCCAGCGCATCGGCATCATCCGCCAGGGGCGCCTGATCGCCGAAGGCACGCTGGCCGAGCTGCGCGAGCGCACGGCGGGCGGCAGCCTCGAGGACGTGTTCCTGCAACTGACGGAGCAGGCTTGAAGGCCGCCCCCGGAAGCGCCTTGTGGCTGCTCGGCCACGAGCTGCGCCTGGCCTGGTATGGCTCGGCCGTGAGCGGCGGCAAGCGCCGCCCCGGCATCGTCAGCATCGTGGTCTGGATCGTGGCCTGGGCGGTGCTGCACGCGATGGCATTCGGGCTTCTGAGCGCACTGGGCAAGCATCCGAGGGACGATGCGCTGCTCGGCGTGCTGGCCGGCGGCGTGCTACTGGTGCTGGCCACCTTCATGCTCTCGGGCGCGCTCAAGGCCTGCACGCTGGCGCTGTTCGAGCGTGGCGACCTCGACCTGCTGCTGTCCTCGCCGCTGCCCTCGCGCAGCATCTTCGCGGTGCGCCTGCTGGGCGTGGCCGCCAGCAGCGCCGCGTTGTTCCTGTTCCTGTTTGCGCCCTTCGCCCACGTCGCCGTGGTGCTGGGCCGGCCTGGCTGGCTCGCCATCTATCCGGCGCTGGCGGCGCTCGCGCTCATCATCGCCTGCGCCGCCATGCTGTTGACGCTGGCGCTGGTGCGCGTGCTCGGCGCGCGCCGTACCCGTACGCTGGCCCAGGTGCTGGCCGCGATCGCCGGCGCGCTGCTGTTCCTGCTGACGCAGTCCGCCAACCTGCTGCGCGGCGACGATCACCCGCTGGCGCAATCGGCGCAGCATTTGATGGAGCGCGGCCTGTTCGCTCCGGGCAGCCCGCTATGGCTGCCCGGCCGCGCGGCGCTGGGCGCGCCCTTGCCGCTGCTCGGCATGGCCGCACTGGCGCTGGCGGCCTTCGTGCTGACGGTGGGCCGCACCCACCGCTTCTTCGTGCACGGCTTGCAGCAAGCGGCCGGCATCGGGCATGCCACGGCCCGGCCGACGGGTGCCGTGCGCTTTCGCTTCCGCAGCAGCCTGTTCGACACCATCGTGGTCAAGGAATGGCGCCTGATCGCGCGCGACCCGCACCTGATCTCGCAGGTGCTGCTGCAAGTGATCTACCTGGTGCCGCTGCTGTTCGTCATCCTGCGTAACAACAACGCCTCGGGACCGGCGATCGCCACCGGCCTGACCCTGCTGTGCGGCTCGCTGACTGCCGGCCTGGCCTGGATCGTCATCTCGGCCGAGGATGCGCCCGACCTGCTGCTGTCCGCGCCCGCGTCCGTGCGCACGGTGCGCCTGGCCAAGCTGGCCGCATGCACCATGCCGGCGCTGCTGGTGGTCGCCCTGCCCCTGCTCTGGCTGATGGCGCACGGGCCGCTGACAGGCCTGATGGTCGCCTTCACCGTGACCGGCGCGGTACTCGGTGCCGCCCTGGTGGTACAGTGGGTCGGACGCCCGGCGCCGCGCAGCAATTTCAAGAGCCGCGGCAAGGAGAACTTCCTGTGTTCGATGCTGGAGCTGAGCACCACGCTGTCCTGGGGCGGCCTGGCCTGGACCCTGGTGGCACTGGTGACGGCGCCGGCGGACTGGGTAGCGGTCGCGGCTGCCGGCGCACTGGCGCTGGCACTGGCCACCTTGCTGTTGGCCTGGCTGTTCCGGCGCCGACGCATGTGAGTGGTGCGGCGGCGCACCGACGCCGCTGTTCGAGTCGTGTTATCGTTTGGTTACTGATAGTTTGACGAGAACACTATGTTGATCACTTTTAAATCCAAAGCCTACCCGAACGTCATGATGTACCAGGAGCACGCCAAGCGCATCCTGGACCTGCTGAACAAGGATGCCGAAGCGGAACGCGGCGTCATTACGTCCGCGGAAGCGGCCCAGGCCGTCGCCGTGCTCGAGCGCGAGATCGAAGAAAGCCGCAAGCACCAGGCCACCGACGAGATGGAGCAAGACGTCAAGGCCCATCATGGCGACAATGAAGACGGCGAGCATGATGCAATCCAGGCGGTGAGCTTCTCGACGCGCGCCTACCCGCTGCTGGAAATGCTGCGCGCAACGCGCGACCAGGGTGGCGACATCCTGTGGGGTGTCTGAAACGGAATTCACAGGCGGCCGCTCGGGCGGCTGCTGACGCAGGCGCTCTTGTAACGGCTTATGCCGCGCTTGCGGCGAGATCGGGCGCCGACACCGCGACACGGTTCTTGCCCTTGCGCTTGGCCTCGTACATCGCCTGGTCGGCGCGGGCCAGCAGGTAAGTCGGATCTTGCACCTGGTGCGGCCATTGCACCGCCAGACCGATACTGGCTCCAACTTGCACATTGCCCCCCTTGATCGCAAACGGCCGCGCCAGCTGGGCAAGCAGGAAGCCCGCCTTGTGCTCGGCCTCTTCCTGGTCGTTGATCATGTCCAGGATCACCACGAATTCATCGCCGGCCAGGCGCACCGCCAGGTCGGTCTCGCGGATGCTGGCCTGGATGCGTGCGCCGAACTGGCGCAGCAGCTCGTCGCCTTCTTCGTGGCCGCGGGTATCGTTGATGGCCTTGAAACCGTCCATGTCGAGGAACATGACGGCGCAGGGACGCCCGAGACGCGCCGTGCGTGCCATCACGTCGGGCAGGGTCTGCATCAGTGCGCGCCGGTTCGGCAGGCCGGTCAGGGCATCGCGCATCAATAGTTGCTGCAGCTCGGCGGTGCGCGCCGCCACCGTCTCTTCCAGCTGCGCGTTCATCCGTTCCAGGGTGTCGTGATGGCGCTGTTCGCTGCGCATCAGGCCGCGCAGCGCTTCGGACAGCACCCTGCCCTCATGAAAGCTGTGCACATGCGGAATCGCTTCCGGCGACGCCGATGCGGGAGCATGGGCGAGCTCTTCGATGGCGTGACTGAGGCCGTTCAGTGGCTGGACCAGGCGGCGCGTCAACCAGGCCATGCCGGCGGCCAGTAGCACCGCCAATGCCAGGCTGAACAGGAAGACGCGCCGCTCGAAGGCGTGGGCCGAGGCCATCGCCGCCTTTTCGGTCTGGCGCACCAGGATCGCCCAGCGCAGGCTGGATGGGTCGCCGCTGCGGCCGGTCATGCTGTAGCCGGTCATGTAGGTTGCGCCGTCCGGCCAGCGCTCCGCGACGGCGCCGGTCTTGCCTTGCAGGGCAAGCCCCAGGCTCGCAGTGGCGATGCGTTGTTCGAGCATATCCTTCGGTCCCAGCAGAACCGTGCCGTCGGCGCGCACCACGATGATCTCGGCGCCATAGTCACGCAGTGCCGGCGTCAGCAGCGTGCGTGCAAGGGAGCGCGCCCAGTCCCAGCTGAGGTGGATTGCCAGCACGCCCAGCAGCTTGCCGTTCTCGTCGCGGATCGGACCGGCGACGTCGACGAAGCGCCATGGGTCGGCGGCCTGGGGCAGGAGTTTGCCGAGCATGACGGCCGGATGATAGTCCTCGGCGATGATGCCATGCTGCCCCTTGTGAAACCATGGGCGCGCATTCACGTCGCCGTTTTCCAGCAAGCCGCCGGTGGCAGCCAGGATCTTGCCGTCAGGCCGGGCGATGCCGATCCAGGCGTAGTCGCGGTACTGGCTTTGCAATTGTTCGATGACGCGCCGTGCGGTGCCGGCCTTGTCGATACGCAGGATGGTCGGCAGCGCAGACAGCAGGCGCACGTCGCGCACTGCTTGCTCGAGCGTGTGGTCGAGCGAATCGCGCATCTGCCATGAGAGCTGCTCCAGGCGCAGCTGTGCTTCGTCGGTGGCGTGGCGGATGGCGAAGTGATCGGCCAGCAGTAAGAACAAGAGCACCGTGACTGCTACCGTGGCAACGGAAAACGACACCATCAATGTGGTGAGTCGAAACGGCTTTGCGCGGCTGGCAGGCAGGGACGTGTCGCTGTCGGCAGTCATAAGATGCTCAATTTAATAAAGAACATGATGCTACATGACATACAGATTTTGCCATAGAGAAAAGTTTCCCTAAAGCGACACTTTGAATAGAAAGTCACGTAAAACCGCGAAAATAAATTGTGGCCGCAATTGATAGAGAAAATACGGAAGAACAAAAGCAAAAAACCCCCACACGGCTCACCGGGTGGGGGTTTATGCTGTACTACTTTTCTGCTGCTTTGCAGCTTATTAATTAGCCTGACGATAACCTACTTTCACACTGGTTGCAGCACTATCATCGGCGCAAAGTCGTTTCACGGTCCTGTTCGGGATGGGAAGGGGTGGTACCGACTTGCTATGGTCATCAGGCAT
>Ga0265780_10000226_pt1 | contig 90665 bp, 63 predicted proteins | sample P1T30metagenome_FD_192432 | JGI IMG/M metagenome (GOLD analysis project Ga0265780, IMG submission 192432) | Plant litter microbial communities from East Loma Ridge, Irvine, California - P1 T30 | ecosystem: Environmental > Terrestrial > Plant litter > Unclassified | place: USA: California...
ACCGTCGTAAAGCCATGCTGGAAGACATCGCTGTCCTGACCGGCGGCCAGGTCATCGCTGAAGAAGTCGGCCTGACGCTGGAAAAAGTCACGCTCGAAGAGCTGGGCCAGGCCAAGCGTATCGAAGTGGGCAAGGAAAACACCATCATCATCGACGGTGCCGGCCAGGCTGCTTCGATCGAAGCGCGCGTCAAGCAAGTGCGCACGCAGATCGAAGAAGCGACGTCGGACTACGACCGTGAGAAGCTGCAAGAGCGCGTGGCCAAGCTGGCCGGCGGCGTTGCCGTGATCAAGGTTGGCGCTGCCACCGAAGTCGAAATGAAAGAGAAAAAAGCCCGCGTGGAAGATGCACTGCACGCAACCCGCGCTGCAGTTGAAGAAGGCATCGTGCCAGGCGGCGGCGTTGCCCTGCTGCGCGCACGCGCTTCGATCGACATCAAGGGTGACAACCCTGACCAGGACGCCGGCATCAAGATCGTGCTGCGCGCGATGGAAGAGCCACTGCGCATGATCGTGCAAAACGCCGGCGAAGAATCGTCGGTCGTGGTGGCAGCAGTGCTGGCAGGCTCGGGTAACTACGGTTACAACGCAGCCAACGGCACCTACGGCGACATGGTTGAAATGGGCGTCCTGGACCCAGCCAAAGTCACCCGCTCGGCCCTGCAGAACGCAGCGTCGATCGCCGGCCTGATGCTGACGACCGATTGCATGGTGTCGGAACTGGCTGACGACAAAGCTGCCGGCGGCATGGGCGGCGGTATGGGCGGCATGGGTGGCATGGGCGGCATGGACGGCATGATGTAATTTGACTGTCCAGTCATCTGCATGAGGACCCGCGGCTTAGCCCGCGGGTTTTTTTTCGCCCGAATGTTTGTTAGCATGCCTTGATTCACCTTCACGAAAGCCGCCATGTCCCCTTCCCTTGCCGTTTTGATGACCGTACTGCTGGCCTGCGGCGTTGCCGCCTGCAAGGGCGAGAAACCGGAGGCGCCGGTGGCCGCTGTTGCCGATGCGCCGCGCAATCAGGAACAGGCCAAAGCGGCATTGATGGCGCTGCCGGAAGTGAAGGCGTGGTCGGCGCAGATCGAGCAGGCGTCGCAAGGCGCCAGCCATCCGGCGTTGATGGAAGACGCGCCGCTGACGGTGAATGGGAAAAAGTACTGGCAGCTGACGTTTGCCGAAAGTGGCGCGGACGCGGTGCAGAGAAAAGAGACGTTCCTGGTCGCGCAGACTGGGAACGAGATACTGGTGCGGGATTTTGAGAGGGATACGACGGTGAGCCTGGCGCAGTGGCGGGCAGCGAGGCCGGTGGTGCGGTGATTACTGTGGTGCTGCTTGCATGGTATGGGTCCCGGCCTGCGCCGGGATGACGGTTTTTAGACCACCTGATTTAAAACCGTCACCCCGGCGAAAGCCGGGGCCCATCACCCGCATCCCTTATCCAACGGTTCCAAACCACGCCCCATACGCCGGCAGCGTAATCTCGGCGCCGCTGATCGACCCCGGCAAACCATGCCCTTCCAGCACCGTGGCGGATGCCGCCGCCGGCCAGCTGAACGTCACTGGCGCAGGCGACAAATTGAAGCAGCCCAGCACCGACGGGAACCCTTCCAGGTCGCGCTGCAACGCCAGCACTGGTTCCGGCGCATCGTGGAACGTGATGTCGCCGCGCGTCAGCTGCGGCAGCGACTTGCGCCATGCAATGGCAGCGCGCGTGAAGTGCAGTGCCGACGCAGGATCCTGCTCTTCCACCGACACTGCGTTCAGCAAATGCGGCGCCGCCACCGGCAGCCACGGCGTGCCCGTGGTGAAGCCGGCATTCGGTGCTTCATTGGTCCACGGCATCGGCGTACGGCAGCCGTCGCGGCCCTTGAACTCGGGCCAGAACGTGATGCCGTACGGGTCCTGCAGCAGTTCGAACGGCACATCAGCTTCGACCAGCGCCAGCTCGTCGCCCTGGTACAGGCACGGCGTGCCTTTCAGCGCCAGCTGCATCGCCAGCGCCACCTTCGCCAGTTGCGGCGACGGGTTCTCGCCGCCCCAGCGCGTCATCACGCGGATGCTGTCGTGGTTCCCCACCGACCACGACGCCCAGCCGCCTTTTACGCGCGCTTCGAATTCTTCGACCGACTTGCGGATGTGCGCAGCCGTGAAATCGGGCGTGAGGAACGTGAAGCTGTAGGCCATGTGCAGCTTGTCGCCGTCGGCCGTGTAGTCGGCCATCACGGCCAGCGAATCGTCGGCGCCGACTTCACCGATGGCGACCGCATCGTATTCGTCGAGCAGCATGCGGATGCGGCGCAGGAACGCAATGTTCTCGGGGCGCGTTTTATCGTACAGGTGCGCCTGCATGCCGTACGGGTTGACGTCCGTGACAGTGGTCGAATCGCGGTTGCTTGCAGGGGGGTTGTTGCGCAGCTTCTGGTCGTGGAAGTGGTAGTTGCACGCATCCATGCGCACGCCGTCGACGCCGCGCTCCAGCCAGAAACGCAGCGCGTCCAGGTGCGCCTGCTGCACTTCAGGGTTGTGGAAATTCAGGTCCGGCTGGCTGGCCAGGAAGTTATGCAGGTAGTACTGCTTGCGGCGGCTGTCCCATTGCCACGACGAGCCGCCAAACACCGACATCCAGTTGGTCGGCGGATTGCCGTCCGGGAGCGGGTCGGCCCAGACGTACCAGTCGGCCTTCGGATTGTTGCGGCTCTGGCGGCTTTCGACAAACCACGGATGCGCCTCGGCGCTGTGCGACATGACCTGGTCGATCATGATCTTGATGCCGACGCTGTGCGCCTTGGCGATCAGCGCATCGAAGTCGTCCAGGTTGCCGAACATGGGGTCGACGTCGCAGTAATCGGACACGTCGTAGCCGAAGTCCTTCATTGGCGAGGTAAAGAACGGCGAAATCCAGACGATGTCCACGCCCAGGCCTGCAATGTAATCGAGCTTGGCAGTGATGCCGTTCAAGTCGCCGACGCCGTCACCGTTCGTGTCGAGGAAACTGCGTGGATAAACCTGGTAGATGATGGCTTCGCGCCACCAGGGCGTGGTGTTTGTCGTCGTTGGCGTGGTCATAGGGTTGCGATATGCGTGGGTGAAAAAATTTGTAGAGAATATACATCAGCGCGGCGCAATTGCACATTGTCTTTGTAGTCAAACTACAGTGTCTGGACATCCGCACACAGGGCTTGATGCTTTGCGGAATTTCGCCACATTCCTGGCCAAGCTACCGGCGATTACTTCAAGAATCAAGTACTTAGACATAAAGCAACAGCTGGCACGTTTTCTGCATTGGTGTTGTCGTGTATTCAAACCATAACGGAGACAACCATGAACCGCATTCCCCACCTGGCCCTGGCCGCAGCAACCCTGTCCGCAGCAATGATCACGCCGGCGTTTGCCGCCGACGACAACGTCATCCGCCTCGGCAACCTCAAATTCGCCCACTACGGCGCCGTCTCGTACATCAAGGAGATCGCCCCGAAGTGCGGCATCAAGGTCGAAGAGCACATGTTCGCCAAGGGTCCGGACGTGATGCAGGCGATCCTCGCCGGTGAACTGGACGTGGGCGCCACCGCATCGGAAGCGGCCATTGCGGGCCGCGCCAACGGCGCCCCGATCTACGTTGTCGCCGGCTTTGCCAAAGGCGGCGCGCGCCTGGTGGCCCGTCCCGATGGCGGCATCAAGTCGGTCAAGGATCTGAAGGGTAAAAAAGTCGGCGTCACGCGCGGCGGTATCCATGAAGTGCTGCTCAACGCCGAACTGGCGCAGGCCGGCCTCACGGTGTCCGACAAGCCGGGCAAGGACGTGCAGGTGATCTTCCTGGCTTTTGCGGACCTGAACCAGGCCCTGATGGGGAAGAACCTGGACGCCATCATGCAAAGCGAGCCGCAATCGTCGCAGGCGATCAACAAGGGCTTCGGTATGGAAGTCATGAAGCCCTACGATACCCCGATCGGCATGCCGGTCCGCACCCTTGTCATGAGCGAAAAGTTCTACAAGGAGAAGCGTCCGATGGCCGCCAGATTCATGAACTGCTTCGTGCAAGCCACCAAGCTGTTCATCGATAACAAGGCGGCGGGCGAGAAGTATGTGCGCGAGTCGATGTTCAAGAACCAGATCACGGCCGACGATTTCAACGACGCCATCGAGAATTCCCCGTTCACCTACGACATCACGGCCGACCACATTCAAGTGACCACCGACGTCATGGCCAAGACCGGCACCGGCAAGATGCGCACGCCGCCAGTGGCGAAGGACTGGGTCAAGACCGACCTGCTGGACGAAGCCAAGAAATCGCTGTCGATCAAATAAGGCAGCGCCATGAAAAACGCTCACTGGCGCGAGAGCGCCATCGGCCTGGTCGTCCCGGTCGTCATCATCCTGCTGTGGCAGGCCGCCGCCATGCTCGGCTGGGTCAATCCGCAAGTGCTGCCGTCGCCGTGGGCGGTGGCAGTCAAATGGGTTGAATACGCCTTGCCGCTGACGCCCTTCAATCCGGAAGAAAGTTCGCGCCTGGCGTGGATGTTTTCCGGCGAACTGCTGATCGACACGCTGGGCAGCATGTACCGCGTGGTGGTCGGCTTTGCCATCGGCGCCGGCCTGGCCCTGCCGCTGGGATTGTGGATGGGGTCGAGCAAGCACGCGTATGCGTGGCTCAATCCCCTGATGCAGGTGCTGCGCCCGATTCCGCCGATTGCCTACATCCCGCTGGCGATCCTCTGGTTCGGCCTGGGTAACGCCCCTGCCCTGTTCCTCATTTCGCTCGGGGCCTTCTTCCCGGTGCTGATGAATACCATCGCCGGCGTGCGCCAGGTCGATTCGATCTACATTCGCGCCGCCCGCAACCTGGGCGTGAACCGCCGCACGATGTTCATGCGGATCATGCTGCCGGCCGCCGTGCCGTACATCCTGTCGGGCGTGCGCATTGGTATCGGCACCGCGTTCATCGTGGTGATCGTCTCCGAGATGATCGCCGTGAACAACGGCCTGGGTTTCCGCATCCTGGAAGCGCGCGAGTACTTCTGGTCCGACAAAATCATCGCCGGCATGATCAGCATCGGCATGCTGGGCCTGGCCATCGACATCGGCATGAACCGATTGAACAATTACCTGCTGCGCTGGCACCGCGGCCTGGAGAGCTGACATGAGTGCATCGCACATCGATATCAAGGGCGTCAACAAGATCTTCAACCCGGGCGAGAACGCTGTCGTCGCGCTGAAAGGCATCGACCTGCACATCCCCGACGGCCAGTTCGTCTGCCTGCTGGGGCCTTCCGGCTGCGGCAAGTCGACGCTGCTCAACGCCATTGCCGGCTTTGCGCTGCCATCGACGGGCACGATCACTGCTGCCGGCAAGCTGGTCACCGGCCCCGGTCCCGACCGCGGCATGGTGTTCCAGGAATACGCGCTGTTCCCGTGGATGACCGTGGAAAAGAACATCGGTTTCGGCCTGGAGATCAAAGGCACGCCACCGGGACAGATCGCGGCGCGCGTGGACGAACTGCTGGCGATGCTGTCGCTGACGGATTTCCGCCAGCGCTTCCCCAAGGACCTGTCGGGCGGCATGCGCCAGCGGGTGGCCATTGCACGCGTGCTGGCGCTCGACTCGCCCATCATGCTGATGGATGAACCCTTCGGTGCGCTCGACGCGCTCACGCGGCGCAACCTGCAGGATGAACTGCTGCGCATCTGGGCCGAGCTGAAAAAGACCATCATCTTCGTCACGCACAGCATCGAGGAAGCGATCTACCTGGCCGACCGCATCGTGGTCATGACGTATCGCCCGGGCACCGTCAAGCGCGACATCCTGGTCGACCTGCCGCGCCTGCGCGACCCGGCGGCGCCGGAATTCAATGCGCTCAAACGTGAACTCGGCGCGCTGGTGATGGAAGAGCAGCAGCGCCATCACAGCGATGAGTTGCGGATTGCGGCAGTGGATTAGTTATCGCACCTGTTATTTTCACTGCTCCAAAGACCGTCATCCCGGCGCAGGCCGGGACCCATAGCGAGCGTCCGGAATTGGACACGCCGCATCACTGCCATCTCAGCATGGGTCCCGACTTTCGTCGGGATGACGGTATTGCGTGTAGTGGTGCTAAAAGCCGCTACAGTAGAATCGCCGCATGCAACTAAAACGACAACTCGGCTGGCTCACTGCCCTGCTGGCCGGCGCCGCACTGGTGGCGGGCGTGTACGTGCTGGCCGCCCGCCAGGGCGCGGCCGACGTGCTGGCCGGCGGCCAGCGCCAGCTGCAGTTGATGGCGCCGGAACTGGAGTCGGCGCTTGAAAAATTCGAAACGCTTCCGTATGTCGTCGGCCTGCAGGACGACGTCACGCAAGTACTGGCCCATCCTCGCGATACGGCCCGGCGCGACCGCCTCAACGCCATGCTGGACGCCATCGCACGCCAGGCGAAGGTAGGCGCCATCTACCTGATGGACCGCAACGGCGACACGCTCGCTGCCAGCAACTGGGCGCTGCCGCTGACCTTCCTCGGTCATAACTTCGGGTACCGCCCGTACTTCCGGGAGGCGCTGCTTGGCAACGCCGGCCGTTTCTACGGCATCGGTTCCACCACCAGCGAGCCGGGCTACTTCATTGCGCAGCCGGTCAGGGAGAACGGCGCGGTCGTCGGCGTCATCGCGGTCAAGGTCATCCTCGACGAATTCGAACGCAACTGGACCAGCACCGACGACACCATCGTGCTGGCCGACCGCGCCGGCGTGGTATTCCTGTCGAATCTCCCGGCCTGGAAATACCGCAGCCTGGGCGCCATCAGTGCGCAAGCCCAGCGCGACATTGCCGGCACGCGCCAGTATGCGCACCGGCCGATCGCACAGGTGCCAGGCCCCTTGCCGCCAAATGTGACGCGCCCGGTCGGTCAACTTGGCTGGCAATTGCAGCTGTTCCCGGCGCGCCGGAACGTGGCCCGCAATGCCGTGCTGTGGGCGCTGGGCGCGGCGCTGCTGCTGGCCAGTATCGGCACCGCGGCCCTGGCCCTGCACCAGCGCCGGCGCCGGCTCGACGAACGGCGCGCGTCGCGCGCGGCGCTGCAGCTGGCGGCGCAGGACCTCGATGTGAAACTGGCCGAACGCACCGCGCAGCTGCGCCAGGCCAACGACGACCTGGAAGCGCGCTACGCCACACTGAAAAGCACCGAGCAGGTGCTGCGCCGCACGCAGGATGAACTGGTCCAGGCCGGCAAACTGGCCATGCTTGGGCAGATGGCGGCCGGCGTCACGCATGAACTGAACCAGCCGCTGGCCGCCATCCGCGCCTTTGCCGACAATGCCCGCACCTATCTCGAACGGGGCCAGCCCGGCCAGGCCAGCGCCAACCTGGGCCACATCGGCGACGCCAGCGCGCGCATGGGCGCCATCATCGGCCAGCTGAAAGGTTTTGCGCGGCGCAGCGACAGCGTCGGCGCAGTCGACCTGGCGCGCTCGCTGCAGGCGTCCGCCTTCCTGCTGCAGGGCGACATGAAACGCCTCGATGTGCAGCTCGATATCCAGGCAAACGACGCACTGTGCGTGGCCGGCGACGCCGTACGTGTCGAGCAGGTCTTCATCAACCTGCTGAGGAACGCCCTGGACGCTGTCGAAGACGCACCAGTGCGCACCATCACCGTGACGATGGCACGGGAAGACGGCCACGCGGTTGTGCGATTTGTTGACAGCGGCGCCGGCATGGCCGGCGACACCGAAGCGCACCTGTTCGAGCCGTTTTACACGACGAAACCGTCGGGCAAGGGGCTGGGCCTGGGGCTGGCGATTTCATCGTCGATCATCCAGGCCATGAACGGCCAGCTGTCCGGGCACAACCACCCCAATGGCGGCGCGGTCTTCACCGTGCGCCTCCCCCTTCTGGAACCGACATGAACATGCAGGCCATCCTGGTTGAAGACGAAGCGGCGCTGCGCCTGGCGACCACGCAAACGCTGGAACTGGGCGGCTTTAGCGTCACCGCCTGCGCCAGTGCCGAGGAAGCCGCAGCGCTGATTGCGGCCGACTTCGACGGCGTCGTTGTTTCCGACGTGCGCCTGCCGGGCCGCTCGGGCCTGGAATTGCTGGCGCAAGTGGCGGCGCTGGACGCCGACCTGCCGGTCATCATGGTCACCGGCCACGGCGACGTGGCCATGGCGGTGGGTGCGATGCGCGGCGGCGCCTACGACTTCATCGAAAAACCATTCGGCGCCGAGCGCCTGCTGGACGCCGTGCGGCGCGCGCAGGAAAAGCGCAGCCTGGTCCTGGAGAACCGGAGATTGAAAACCGCGTGGGCGCTGCATCCCGATACACCGCAGCTGGTCGGGCACTCCGCCGCGATCGAAAGATTGAAAGTCCTGATCCGCAATATCGCGCCGGCCGGCGTCGACGTGTTAATCAACGGCGACACCGGCACCGGCAAGGAAGTCGTCGCGCGCCTGATCCACGCGGCCAGCGCAAGGAAGGGCAACTTCGTTGCGATCAACTGCGGCGCCCTGCCCGAATCGGTGTTCGAGAGCGAGATGTTCGGCCACGAAGCCGGCGCTTTCACGGGCGCACAGAAGCGCCGCATCGGCAAGCTCGAATACGCCAACGGCGGCACGCTGTTCCTGGACGAAATCGAGAGCATGCCGATGGCGCTGCAGGTGAAACTGCTGCGCGTGCTGCAGGAGAGAAGGCTGGAGCGCCTGGGCGGCAACGAGGCGATCAACGTCAACTTTCGCGTCATCGCTGCCAGCAAGGCCGATTTGCTGGAGCTGGGCGCACAGGGCCAGTTCCGCGAAGACCTGTATTACCGCATTGGCGTGGCCACGCTCGACCTGCCCCGCTTGTCGGAGCGTGCCGACGACATCCCGCTGCTGCTGGCCCACTTCGTGCAGGACGCGGCCCAGCGCTACGGGCGCGAGGCGCCGGCATGGACTGGCGCGCAGATGGCGCAGTGGCAGGCGGCGCGCTGGCCAGGCAATGTGCGCGAGCTGCGCAATTTTGCCGACCGGCTGGTGCTGGGACTGGTGGCGCCGATTGTGGACACCAGCGTGGACACCACCGTGCCCGCGCCGGCCGGCAGCCTGCCGCAACTGGTCGACGCATACGAGCGTGACCGCATCAACCAGGCGCTCGATGCGGCGGCCGGCAACGTCGCGCAGGCAGCCGACCAGCTGGGTATTCCGCGCAAGACCATGTATGACAAGCTGAAAAAGTACCAGCTCACGCCCATCAGGAAGTAAACTAACCCGTCCATTTTTCAGGAGGCACAGCCATGTCGCAAGCAGGCACCGGGCGCATGCCGCGCCAGATCCCGTACATCATCGCCAACGAAGGCTGCGAACGTTTCAGCTTTTACGGCATGCGTAATATCCTCACGCCGTTCCTGATTTCGACGCTGCTGCTGTTCCTGCCGGAGGCAGACCGGGCCAGCGACGCCAAGCACGTGTTCCACACTTTCGTCATCGGGGTCTACTTCTTCCCGCTGCTTGGCGGCTGGCTGGCCGACCGTTATTTTGGCAAATACAATACCGTGTTCTGGCTCAGCCTTGTCTACTGCGCCGGCCACGCCTGCCTCGCCATTTTCGAAGACAACCTGCGCGGCTTTTATTTCGGCCTGTTCCTGATCGCGCTGGGCTCGGGCGGCATCAAGCCGCTGGTGTCTTCTTTCGTGGGCGACCAGTTCGACCAGACCAACAAGCACAAGGCCAAGCTGGTCTACGACGCGTTCTACTGGATCATCAACTTCGGTTCCTTTTTTGCTTCGCTCTTGATGCCGATTTTCCTGCGCGACTACGGCCCGGCCGTCGCTTTCGGCATCCCCGGCATCCTGATGTTCATTGCCACCATCGTGTTCTGGAGCGGGCGCCGCAAGTACGTGCACGTGCCGCCGGCGCCGCCGAGCCCCGATTCGTTTACGCGCGTGGCGCGCACTGCCCTGCTGGCGCGCGCACCGGGCCAGGGCCGGCCCGGCCTGGCCGTCGCCGTGCTGGGCGCGGCCGGCGCAGTCGCTGCGCTGGCCATGTCGTTCAGCTGGGGCTTCGTGATTGCCGCCTGCACCGCGCTGGTCCTGCTGCTGGCGTTCGGCGGCATCGGCATCCAGATGCAGCTCGAGCGTGCGCGCGGCGTGCATCCCGATGAAGCCGTCGACGGCGTGCGCGCGGTGCTGCGCATCCTGGTCGTGTTTGCGCTCGTGACGCCGTTCTGGTCCCTGTTCGACCAAAAGGCGTCGACGTGGATCGTGCAGGCCAACGCCATGACCCAGCCAACGTTTTCTTTCTTCGGCAACGAATTCCAGTTCGTGCCGGCCCAGATGCAGGCATTGAACCCGATGCTGGTGATGATCCTGATCCCGTTCAACAACCTGGTGCTGTACCCGGCCTTGCGGCGCATCGGCATCGAACCGACCGCGCTGCGCCGCATGACGGTCGGCATCGTGTTCACTGCACTGGCCTGGGTCGTCATCGGCGCCATCCAGGTCGCGATGGACAACGGCACTCCCACGTCAATGGCGTGGCAGATCCTGCCGTACGCGATCCTGACGATGGGCGAAGTGCTGGTCTCGGCCACCGGCCTCGAATTTGCGTACAGCCAGTCGCCACCGTCGATGAAGGGCGTCATCATGGCCTTCTGGAGCCTGGCCGTCACGGTCGGCAGCCTGTGGGTCCTGATCGTCAACGCCAGCGTGAAGAACGAGGCCGTGCTGGGGCACATTGCCTGGACCGGGCTGGGGGTGATGTCGTTCCAGATGTTCTTCTTTGCCGCGTTCGCACTGGCAGCGGCGCTGGCGTTCGGGCTGTATGCACGCCAGTACAAAATGGTCGACAACTACCGTAAGGACGTTTGAAAGAACAAGGCGACGTAGTAAGATTACATGGAGACAGCGGTTTTTTCATAATAATCTGTAGGATCACTACGTTCGCCATGTTCCCTTCCCGATTCGCTGCGCTGGCAGCTGCATGTTTTCCGCTGGCTGCCCACGCCGCCATTCCCCTCTCTTCCTGTGACGATACCGGGTTCCAGCAGGTCCTGCATGCCAATCCTGCCACCTTGCCGGCGCAGGCACGATGGCTGGACCGTACGACGCTGGCGTGGCCCGGCGCCAGCGCTAATGGCATCTTCAAGCTGTACTACGCAGCGGATGCGGCCTTACAGGCCGAAGTCGGCGCGCGGGTGAAAGGCGCTTCCGGTTCCCTCGATCTGGACAAAACGCCAACCGGCTTGCGCCTGGCCGATGCGGCGCTCCTGCCTGCCATCTTGCGCGGTCAGCTCGTGCTGGTCAATGAAACGCCGGACGGCAAGGTGATCGCCGCCACGCGCATCCAGGCTGCCGGCGCGCTGGACGACATCTATGCACGCGCGGCTGACGTTTCCGCACTCGGCGTGACGGTCTCAAAAAAGCAAACCGGTTTCAAGCTATGGGCGCCGACCGCGCAGCAAGTGGCGGTCTGCACCTACGCCAGCGGCACATCGCGGGCGACCGCCGTGCGCGACATGGCGTTCGATGCTGCGACGGGCGTCTGGAGCGCAGCCATGCCGGGCGACCAGTCCGGCCACTATTACCGCTACGCCGTCGACGTGGTGGCCGATGGCGCGGGCCTGGTGCGCAACCTCGTCACCGATCCGTATTCCATCAGCCTCAATACTGATTCAAAACGCAGCTACATCGCTGATTTGTCCGCCCCTGCCCTGAAGCCTGCCGGCTGGGACCAGTCCACCGCGCCCGGCACTGTGCGGGCCGCCACTGACATGACGGTCTACGAGCTGCACGTACGCGACTTTTCCATCAACGACCCCACTGTCAGCGCGCCGCACCGCGGCAAGTACGCAGCTTTCGGCGACACCGGCTCGAACGGCATGCGTCACCTGGCAGCATTGGCCAAGGCAGGCCTGACCGACATCCACCTGCTGCCTGTGTACGACATCGGCAGCGTGCCGGAGCGCGGCTGCGCTGTCCCGCAGCCGGCCGGCGCACCCGGCAGCGGCGCCCAGCAGGCGCTGGTCGCCAAAACCGCCGACACCGACTGCTTCAACTGGGGCTACGACCCGTTCCACTACAACGCGCCGGAAGGCAGCTACGCAAGCGACCCGGAAGACGGCGCCCGCCGCATCGTCGAGTTCCGGCAGATGGTGCAGAACCTGCACAAGGCCGGCCTGCGCGTCGGCATGGACGTCGTCTACAACCATACCTTCCGAGCCGGCCAGCACGCACAATCGGTGCTGGACCGCATCGTGCCCGGCTACTATCACCGGCTCGATGCGCAAGGCGCCATCGAACAGTCCACCTGCTGCGACAACACGGCCACTGAACACCGCATGATGGGCAAGCTGATGACCGAGTCGGTTGCGCTCTGGGCCACGCAGTACCGCATCGATTCCTTCCGCTTCGACCTGATGGGCCACCAGCCCAGGGACGTGATGGTGAAGCTGCAGCAAGTGGCGAACAAAGCCGCCGGGCGCCCCGTGCAGTTGCTGGGCGAAGGCTGGAATTTTGGCGAAGTCGCCGACGGCAAACTGTTCGTGCAGGCGTCGCAGCTGTCCCTGAACGGCACCGGCATCGGCACCTTCAGCGACCGCGCGCGCGACGCCATCCGGGGCGGCGGATCAGGCGACAGTGGCGAAAAATTGATCAGCCAGCAGGGCTACATCAATGGCCTGGTGTACGACCCGAACGCACTGGCCGGCCAGCGCCCGAAAGAAGACTTGCTGCGCGCCGCCGACATGGTTCGCGTGGGCCTGGCCGGTTCCCTGCGCACCTATCCCCTGCCCACCTGGCAGGACCGCACGCTGCGCCTGGAACAGATCGACTACAGCGGGCAGCCGGCCGGCTACGCGAGCGAACCCGATGAAACCGTCAACTACATCGAGAACCACGACAACCAGACGCTGTTCGACATCGACACCTTCAAGCTGCCGCTGGCCACCACAACCGCGGACCGCGCCCGCGTGCAGATGCTGGGGATGGCGATCAACGCCTTCAGCCAGGGTATCGCCTACTTCCACGCCGGCGTCGACACGCTGCGCTCCAAGTCGCTGGACCGCAACAGCTTCAACTCGGGCGACTGGTTCAACCGCATCGACTGGTCATACCAGGACAATTATTTCGGCACCGGCCTGCCGCCGGAAAAAGACAATGGCAAGGATTACGCGCTCCTGAAACCCCTGCTGGCCAACGCCGCGTTGAAGCCGGCGCCCGCCGACATCGCCTACGCGCGCGACGCTTTCCGCGCCCTGCTGCAGATCCGCGCCAGCTCGACGCTGTTCCGCCTGCGCACGGCTGCCGACGTGCAGCAGCACCTGCGCTTTTTCAACACCGGCTCGCAGCAAACGCCAACCGTACTGGCCGCGCACCTCGACGGGCGCGGCTACCCTGGCGCGCGGTTCCAGGGCATCACGTACCTGATCAATGTGGACAAGGTCGCGCACACGGTGCAGGACGCACTCGCGCGCGGCAAGCGCCTGCGCCCGCATCCGGTGCAGGTGCCGGGTACCGTGGGCGCTGCGTTCGACACTGCCACCGGCGCCTTTACGGTGCCGGCCCGCAGCGCCGTGGTGTACGTCGAAGAGTGACGCTTACTTCCTGGGTGGCAGGTCCGGATTGAACTCTGTCGACCAGATGATGGAGACAATCTTCCAGCCCGCGTCGGTGCGCACCAGCTGCCATGCTTCCTTGCCCCAGTTGGCCGCGTAACCGTCGCTGTTGAAGACGTAGTCGAACCAGACTTGCGCCACCTCGCCGTCCGTATCGATGCGCACGTTCTTGAACGTCTCCTCATCCCGGCTGCTGCGCGCGGCGATGTTTTCAATGAATGTGCGCGGCGTGCCCGGAATGTCGGTTTTCGGCGGGCGAAGGGGCTTGTCGGGGTTTCTTGCCATCGTCAGGTCGCGGCTGCGTTCCGTGACGGACGTGATCCAGGTGGTCTCTTCACGCAGGAACAGCTGCATGAATTTGTCCTTGTCCTTGTCGATGATGGCCGTGCGGAAGGCGTCGACGACGCCTTCGATCTGCTGCCTGCCGTTGTCTGCAACCTGCGCACTGGCAGGCAGGTACAGGCCGAACAGCAGGCTGGCGGCGAGGATGCATCGTTTCATGGGGTGGCTCCCTGGTCGGTTGTGTGAAACCCCAGTATAGGAAGCCGCGCCAGCAGGCCGGGAGCTTGAGTGACCAGCGCGGATGCCGGCGTGACCAGCACAGCGCCAGGCACCGTTTTGCAGGAAGATGCGCTGATATACTTTCGGTCCATGAAGCCCCTCCTCCTCTTGTTTTCGCACCTGTCAACGCGCCTTCCCATTGCCCGGATCGTGGTAACGAACGCGCTGTTCTGGCTGACGGTGTGCCTGATCGGCGCGGCCGGGTCGTACAGCGATGCGCTGCGCCACCAGGACAAGATCGGCTTTCCTGCTTTGCTCAGCCGCTGGTGCTGGGACCACTTTCCCGTGTTCCTGCTGGGTATTGGCCTGCACCTGTTCAACCGGCGCCGGCCTGACTGGTTCGTCAGCACCGCACGCGTGGCGAAAGGCTACGTGCTGGTACTGCTGCTGTTTTTTCCGTGCGAGCTGTTTTTCATCGTCGCGCACAACTGCATCTATAACGACATGCCGTTGTCGTTTGGCCTGGTCTGGCAGCGCGTGCTGGACATGCGCCGCTTCGGCTGGTTCACCGAAGTTTCCTGGACCAGCGGTACGTACTTCGGCGTTGTCGCCATCTGCGTCTGGCACCGGCAGCGCCAGCGCGAACTGGTCTGGCGCCAGGCCGAACACGACAACCTCGCGCTGCGCCTGGCGCTCGAAGAACAAAAGCTGCAGACGCTGCGAGGACAGCTTGAGCCGCACTTCATGTTCAATGCACTCAACGCCATCAGCGCCCTGGTGCGCTCGAACAACCCGGCTCTCGCGCTGTCCGGCATCAACCGCCTGAGCAGCCTGCTGCGCTATGCACTGGCCGCCAGCCAGCGCGAATGGGTCACCTTCGCAGACGAACTGCAGTTCACGCGCGACTACCTGGCCCTGCAGCGCCTGCGCTACGGCGATCGCCTGCAGGTGCACATCGCAGGCGACAGCGGCGCCGTGCTGCGCGCCGACTGCCTCGCGCTGCTGCTGCAGCCGCTCGTGGAAAACGCGCTGCGCCATGGGCTGGACGAGGCGACGGAGCCCGGTGCCGTGACAATCGCCTTTGCCACGGCCGGGCGTGCGCTGGTGGTACGCGTCGCCAATCCCGTCGTGCCCGGCGCGCTGCCCAATCCGGGCGCAGGTATCGGCCTTGCCAACGTCAGGGAGCGGCTGCGCAGCGCGTATGGAGGCGCAGCGAGCCTCGCCGTCGACCAGGCCGATGGCTGCTTCATCGCGACGCTGCGCTTGCCGATGCAGGCTGCCATGGCTGTTGAAGCGGCATGATGGACACTGCGCACCGGCGCGTGTTGATTGTCGACGACGAGGAACCGGGCCGCATCAACCTGCGCCTGGCGCTCGGGGCGCATCCGTCGTGGGAGATCGCAGGCGAATGTGCCGATGCCGCGCAGGCACGCGCGTTCCTCGCGGAGCACAGCATCGACGTCCTGTTCCTGGACATTCGCATGCCGCGCGAGTCCGGGCTGGAACTGGCGCACGCATTGGCGCGGCAGGAAGCGCCGCCATTGATCATTTTCGTGACAGCCTACGATACGCACGCCGTGGAAGCATTCCGGGTGCATGCACTCGATTACCTGTTAAAACCCCTCGACGACGCCGACCTTGCGAGGGCGCTGACACGTGCCGGCGCGATGATGGCCCAGCGCCAGCTGGCCGTGCACGCTGGCGCGCTACGCGACTGGTCTGCAACGCAGCAGCGCGCACCGGGCCAGGCGCCCGTCTACCTGCGCCAGCTCAATGTTCGCTCGGTCGGCCGCATCGACTTCGTGCCACTGGAAGAAGTACTGTGGATTGAAGCGGCCGGCAACTACGTCGAATTGCACCTGGCGCAGCGCTGCGTGCTGCACCGCGTGCCGATCGGCGCCCTCGAACGCCATCTCGATCCTTCCCAGTTCATACGCGTCCACCGCAGCGCGCTGGTGCGCCTCGACCAGATCATGGCGCTGCGCACCGGCGCCGACGGCGGCGCTGCAGTCACCCTGCGCTGCGGCGGTGTAGTGCCGGTCAGCGAACGCCACCTCGCCAGGATTCGCCGGATGCTCGCCGCAGCATGACCGGCCAATTGCGACTCACTCGGGCGCGACAGGACTTGGAAATCTCTTGTACTTTTACAGGTCTGATCAAATTCTGAAGGAGTCCCCATGAACACGCTGAACCAGAAAGGCCGCGACGACATCTCTGCCAAACAATTCGCTTTCCCCAAGCAACGCAAGGAACCGCTGGAAGACGCCAGCCACGTGCGCAACGCCATCGCCCGCTTCAAGCAGGTCAAGGATGTCACGGATGAGGAGCGTGACGAAGCATGGGCGCGTATTCGCACGGCAGCGCGCAAGTTCGACGTCGAAGTGAATGAGCAGGACTGGCGCGAGATCGGGTGACCTCGACACCCCGCCCGGCCAAGGATGGTTAACTGTCCAGGTGCGAGATCAATAGCCGGCGCTGGTCGATATCCTGCTTTTCATCCGGCCCGCCCAGCGAAATCCCGACCGACATGATGTCGATGAGGAGCAGCTGCAGCATCCGCGAAATCATCGAGAGGAACGACGTGTTGTCTTCGGTGTGGTCGACCGCCAGGCAGACAGTGGCCCGTTTGGCCAGCGCCGATTTGCTGCTGGTGATGGCAATCACGTCCGCCCCCACTGCCCGGGCGCGGTCGACTGCGTCCAGCAACTCAGGCAGCTGGCCGGCCGTCGACACAGCAATGACCACGTCGCCGGGTTTAAGCAAGTCGGCGGCCAGCGCAAACAGGTGCGAGTCGCCGTAGGTGGCGGTGGGAATGCGGAAGCGGAAGAACTTGTGCTGGGCGTCGAGCGAGACCACGCGGGCGCTGCCCATTGCGTAGAACTCGACGCGCCGGGCCGCGCGCAGCAAGGCGATGGCGCGGTCGATCGAGGTGACGTCGAGCTGGTCGCGGAATTTCAAAATGGCGGACACGGTATTGTCGATGACCTTGGCCGACAGGTCGTGCGTGCTGTCGCTCATGCGCACCTGGCTGTGGCGCACGGGGATCGTGCCGGTCAGGCTGCCGGCGAATTTGAGCTTGAAGTCCGCCAGGCCCGAAAAACCCAGCGAGCGGCAGAAGCGGATCACGGTGGGCTGGCTGACGTCGGCCAGGCGCGCGATCTCGGCGATGGGCTCGCCCAGCACCTTGCGCGGGTGTTCCAGCACCAGGGTCGCCACGCGCTGCTCGGCCGGCGACAACTCGTGCTGCAGATGCTGCACGCGCTCCATCAGCGTATGGGCCCCGCTGCGCCCGCGCAGGTGCTCGGACAGGATGCTGGCCACGCCCTGGAACGCCGGGTTCGGCGTCATGATGACGAAGGTCGGAATTTGCGCCAGGTAGTCGGTGAAGCGGCCCTTGGCTTCGAAGCGCGTCCGGAATGGCGACGTGACGAACCAGTCGGCCATGCGCGGCACGATGCCGCCACCGATGAACATGCCGCCAAAGGAGCCGAGCGTCACGGCCAGGTTGGCGGCGGCGCCGCCAAGCATGCCCGAGAAGCATTCGAGCACTTCCAGGCACAGCGCATCCTGCTCTTCCAGTGCGCCGGTGATGATCTCGGCAGACGTGCGCGCCGGCGCATCGACGCCGTTGCGATGCGCGAGCGCACGGTGGATCAGTTCCATGCCGGGGCCGGAAATCAGGCGTTCGTTCGACACGTGCGGCCACTCGCGCCAGGCAAACTGCAGGATGGCGAATTCGCGCTCGTCGGCCGGCGCGAAATTCATGTGGCCGCCCTCGCTGCCCAGCGTGACGAAGCCGTCGATGGTGGGAATGACGCCCGATACGCCCAGGCCGGTGCCCGGTCCGAGCACGCCGATGACGGAATGCGCAGCGGCCTTGCCGCCGCCAACCTGCAGCATCTGGTCCGGCGGCAGCGCAGGGATCGCCATCGCCAGCGCAGTGAAGTCGTTGACGATCAACAGCGTCGACAGGCCGAGCGTGCGGCGCACGGCGTCGGTGGAAAATTGCCAGTCGCGGTTGGTCATGCTGATCAAGTCGCCGTTGATCGGATTGGCCAGCGCAAAGGCGGCGTGCTGGATTTTTTCGGCGCGGTGGTCGAGCAGGTAAGCGTTCAACAGGGGGACGATACCGGGGTAATCGTCGCAGCGCAGGACCGCGACGCCGCGCAGGACGCCGGGTGCAGTTTCAAGTGCGAAGCGGGCGTGCGTGGCGCCGATGTCGGCCAGGAGGCGCGGGCCGTCGGCGTAGGCGCTGCGGGGGTATTTGGTCAGGTGTTCAGTCTCGGAGCTCATTGTCGTTATTTTTGTCGGGCGCGCGTCCCGGATAGGGGGAAGGATAACATTGAATGAATGGCATGAAACAGGGTAAATTTTGCAATCACCGCCGCTTCAAAAACCGTCATCAATCCTGTCCGATCAACACCACCGCATTCCCCGCCGCGAACTGCACCTTCCCGTCTTTCACGACTGCCGCCTGGCCGCTGTAATAGTCGCGCACCGTCTGGCCGTCGCTGAACACGCCCTGTACCGACACGGCAGTTGCGCGCTCAAGCGGCAAGCCCAGTGCCACGACGACGCGGTCGCGTACGCCGTGCCTGTCGTACGTGCGCTTGAACGTGTAGGGCTGCGCCGCGATCATCTGGTGCACGCCCGCGCCCACCGCGATGTGCGCGTGGCGGAACACGCCCAGGCGCGCCCAGTGCTGGCGGATGTCGGCCACGCCAGCCTGGCCGCGCTTTGCATTGGCGGCCAGTTCGTCCCAGTTCATGAACGAGCGCAGTTTGGCGTCGCCCTCGGCGCCAGCGACGTCGAGCATGCGCGCGGTTTCGTCGCCGTAATAGATCTGCGCGGCGCCCGGCGCCAGCAGCAGCTTGTTGGCCGCTTCAAATGAACGCGTGCGCGTGGCATCGAACGGCGCGCCATCGTCGTGGGAGCTGAGGTAGTTCAGGACAGATTTGCCCGCCAGCGGGCCATGCAGCGCGGCGGAATAGCTGCTGAACAGCTGCTCGTACGTGCCCGCCGCGTCAGTCTTCATGCCGAAGTTGATCATGCTGTCGAAGCCGTTCGCGTAGTAGTCGATCTCCTTGCCGCCGACGTCCGCATTGCGCCCTTCCGCGATTTTATAGTTGTAGACTTCGGCCGTCATATAGAAGGGCGTATCCCCTGGCGCCTTGCCGGGATTGGCCTGCTTCCACTCGTCGAACGCCGTGCTGGCGACAGCCTTCAGGTCCTTCCACACACCTGGCTCGGTATGCTTCACGGTGTCGGCCCGAAAGCCGTCGAAGCCGTACTTGCGCACCCAGTCGGCGTGCCACTTCATCAGGTAGTAGCGCGGCGCACGGGGATAGCCGGTGCGCTGGAAGAAGGCATCGAGCTCCCTGACTTCGCGCTCGTAGCGCCCTTCCTGCTTCCATTTTTTCACCAGCGCCGGCGGCAGTGCAACGGCGCTGTTACTCTCGGTGCGGATGTCCGGCAGGTTGTCGACCAGCGTGCAGGTCGCCGTGCCCTTGAAGTCCTTGTAAGTGCAGGTGGGACCTGTGCGCACCCATGGCGCCGGCCAGGCTGGATCCTGCTTCGTCACGGGCCCTGTGTGGTTCAGCACCACGTCGAGCAGCACGCGCAGGCCAGCGGCGTGGGCTGCATCGACCAGGGCGTGCATGTCCGCTTCAGTGCCCAGGTTCGCGTCGATCGCCGTGAAATCCTTCGCCCAGTAGCCATGAAAGCCGTAGGTTTTTCCGGTTCCCTCATCGGTGGCGCCGTGAATCTGCTCGACCGGCGGCGTGATCCAGAGGGCGTCCACGCCCAGCTCCGTGAAATAGCCGGCCTTGATCTTTGCCGTGACGCCGGCCAGGTCGCCGCCCATGAAGCCGCGCAGCCTCGCCGCGTCATCCTTGCGGCCGTAGGCATGGTCGTTCGATGGGTCGGCGTTGTTGAAACGGTCCGTCAGCAAAAAATAAACGGTTGCGTTATCCCAGGAGAAGGGAAGCGTGGTTTGCGCAGAAGCGGCGCCCACGACACACAGCAGGGACAAGGCAAGCGCGGACAGTTTCATTCATTTCCTTTTTTAATATCACGTCACCACAGTCGGCGCCGTGTGGCCGCTGCGCTGGCGCAGCTGCGAGAGTTGTTCGGCCAGCGCTGCGAGGGAGGCAAGCGCCTGCTGCACATCCTGGTCATGGCGCGCCAGGTCGGCCTCGAAGCGCTCCAGGTAGATGCGCACGGTGGCGCCTTCGGTGCCGGTGCCGGACAGGCGCAGCACGATGCGCGAGCCGTCTTCCATGACGATGCGCACGCCCTGTTTTGTCGCGACCGCGCCGTCGACCGGATCGGTGTAGACGAAGTCGTCGGCCAGCTGCACGGTGAATGCACCGAACTGCCGGCCCGCCAGCGTCGGCAACTGGGCGCGCAGGTCCGCCATCATGGCGTCGGCAATGCTGGCGTCGACCGCTTCGTAATCGTGGCGCGAATAGTAATTGCGGCCGAAGCGCGACCAGTGCTCGCGCACGATCTGCGCCACCGGTTTTTTCGTCGCTGCCAGCAGGTTGAGCCAGAACAGCACGGCCCAGATGCCATCTTTTTCGCGGATATGATCGGACCCGGTGCCGTAACTCTCTTCGCCGCACAGGTTGACCATGCCGGCGTCCATCAGGTTGCCGAAGTACTTCCAGCCGGTCGGTGTTTCGAAACACGGCACGCCCAGCGCCGCAGCGACGCGGTCGGTTGCCATGGATGTCGGCATCGAGCGCGCCACGCCCGTCAGGCCGCCCGCGTAGCCCGGCGCCACCGTGACGTTGGCCGCAATGATGGCCAGGCTGTCCGACGGCGTAACGGCAATGCCGGGACCGACGATCATGTTGCGGTCGCCGTCGCCATCGGACGCCGCGCCAAAGTCAGGCGCATGCGCGCCATCCATCATTGCAATCAACTGGGCTGCGTTGACCGGGTTCGGATCGGGATGGTGGCCGCCGAAGTCTTCCAGCGGATTGCCATTGATGACCGTGCCCACCGGCGCGCCCAGCAAACCTTCGAGGATCGCCCGTGCATACGGCCCGGATACCGCATGCATGCCATCGAAGCGCATGGTGAAGCCGCTGGCAAACAGCGCGCGGATGGCGTCCAGGTCGAACAGATTGCCCATCATGTCCGCGTAGTCGACCACCGGGTCGATGATTTCGACGCGCATCTGTTCCAGCTGCGTGGCGCCCTGGCGGTCCAGGTCCAGGTCGGGCGCATCGCAGGTAACGTAATGCGTCAGCACCTGGGTCTGCGCGTAGATCGCTTCCGTGATTTTTTCCGGCGCAGGGCCGCCGTTGGCGATGTTGTACTTGATGCCGAAGTCGCCGTCAGGCCCGCCCGGGTTGTGGCTGGCCGACAGCACGATGCCGCCGAACGCGCCGTGCTTCCTGATCACGCAGGACAGCGCCGGCGTCGACAGGATGCCGCCCTGCCCCACCAGCACGCGGGCAAAGCCGTGCGCCGCGGCCATGCGCAGGATCACCTGGATGGCGGTGCGGTTGAAGTAACGCCCGTCGCCGCCCACCACCAGGGTCTGGCCGGCCACGTCGCCCAGCGAATTGAAGATCGCCTGGACGAAGTTTTCCAGGTAGCCGGGCTGCTGGAATTCAGTGACCTTCTTGCGCAGCCCGGAAGTACCGGGGCGCTGGCCTGCGAAGGGTTGGGTGGTGATGGTCTGGATCGTCATGCGCTGGTGCTCCTGTCGGCGAACGGCCAGCATGCAAGGCGCATGTTGGCAAAACGATACGATACGACAAGTGCCGGTTTCATGTCGCGCGGGCGCTTCACGCTTTGCTGCGCGCGGCGGAATCCGTCACGAACAGCGTCAGGATGCCGGCCAGGGCCATGCTGGCGCCGCCCAGCGCCAGCGTCGGACCGGTATGGCCGTCGAACAGGTGCCTGGTAAAAAAGCCCAGCAGCACGCCGCTGCAGATTTGCGGGATCACGACGAAGAAGTTAAACAGGCCCATGAAATAACCCATGCGCCCGGCCGGCAGCGCGCCGGCCAGGATCGCATACGGCATTGTCAGGATGCTGGCCCACGCCACGCCGATGCCGGCCATGGGAACAAGCAGCAGGTGCTTGTCGTGGATAAAGAAAATGCTGGCCAGGCTGATGCCGCCAATGAGCAGGCACACCATGTGCACGAACTTGCGGCTGGTGGCGCGGGCAAAGACCGGCAGCAAAAACGCGGCCAGGGCCGATACACCACTGTAGACGCCGAACATGAGGCCGACCCAGCTGCCCGCATCCTGGAAAGCAGCCGACGTCGCGTCGGTCGTTTGCCAGACCGTGTCGGCAATCGTGGTGCCCGTATAAATCCACATGGCGAACAGGCCAATCCACGTGAAGAACTGGACAAAGGCCAGCTGCACCATCGTTTTGGGCATGTGCGCAAAACCGCCGATGATTTCCTTCACTGCCACGCCGAAGCGGCGCGCGTGTGCACGCTCCGCCTGGAACCGGGCCAGGTCGGGCGGCGGCAATTCGTCGGCCGTCACCACGGTCCACAGCACGGCCAGGAAAAACACCAGGCCGCCCGTGTAGAAGGCATAGCGCACGGTGTCAGGCACCATGCCGCCGACCGCCGCGTTGCTGACGTTGAACCAGGTTTCAAAAATGGTCGGCAGCAGCGACGCGATGACGGCGCCGCAGCCGATGAAAAACGTCTGCATCGCGTAGCCGGCCGTCTGCTGGCTGGTATCGAGCTTGTCGCCGACAAAGGCGCGGAACGGCTCCATCGACACATTGATGGCCGCGTCCATCATCCACAGCACCACCACCGCCATCCACAGTGCGGTGGAGTTGGGCATCAGGAACAGCGCGATGGCAGCCAGCACGGCGCCGATGAAAAAGAACGGGCGGCGGCGCCCCCAGCGCGGATGCCACGTATGGTCGCTCAGGTAGCCGATCACCGGCTGCACCAGCAGGCCCGTAATGGGCGCGGCCAGCCAGAACAGGGCCAGGTCGTCGGGGTTCGCACCGAGTGTGGAAAAGATCCGGCTGGTGTTCGCGTTTTGCAGTGCGAAGCCGAACTGGATGCCAAAGAAGCCGAAGCTCATGTTCCACAGCTGCCAGAACGACAGGCGCGGTTTGTTGATTTGCATGGTGGTCCCCGATTGCGCCTGCCTGTCCGGCAGCGCTGTTCTATTTAATAAGTGATGGCGATCTTGCCGCTGTCGTTGGCGATCACAAAGCTGCTGATCGGCAGGCCGGCGGCGCGTCCCTTGCCGGCCGTGACGCTGCCATTTTCCGGATTGCCGCCGCCCGTGTGGCCGAGCTTTGCGGTAAAGCGCTCCTCGCCGGCTTTGACCGGCACGTCCTTGCCATTCACGGCCAGCTTCGGCGCATCGCCAAAACCGTGCAGCACGATTTCCAGCCTGGAGAATGTCGACCTGTAGCTGCCTTCGACAGCGCCGATGTCGATCCTGCGCGCGGGGGCATCATACGCAATGGCACGGCGATAGTAAGCGCCCTTGCGGTAGCTGAAGCTTTCGCCGTCGTCTTCGTAATAGGTGGAGGTATGGAGGCCTTCGCCCTTGTAAATGTGCAGCGCCAGCGTCGGCAGCGGCTTTTCCATGGTCGACTGCACCAGCGACTGCACCGGCACCACGCTGCCTGCTTTCACCCATACCGGCAGGCGGTCCAGCGTCAGCTCGACGATTTTCTGTTCATTGCCGGCTTGCGCAACATCGGTGTACAGGTCGTACCACAGGCCTTGCGGGAAGTGGACCTTGCCGTATTCCTTGGTGCTCTCGAACGGCGCCACCAGGAACGCCGGGCCGAACATGTACTGGTTCTGGAAGGCGTGGTCATACACTTTGGCGTCGTGCGTGTAGTCGACGGCGAGCGAGCGCATGACCGGCGCACCCGTGGCAGCCGCATCGGCAAAATTCGAATACAGGTACGGCATCAGGCGGTAGCGCAGGTTGACTGCATCGCGTGCGATGGTGAGGACGTCTTCGCCGAAGGTCCAGGGCTCGGACGATTTGCTGTCGCTGCCGGCGTGGTTGCGGAAGTACGGATTGAACGCGCCGATCTGCATCCACTTTGCAAACAGCGAGCGGGTTGGCACCTGCGTGAAACCGCCGACGTCCATGCCGGTGAATGCGACACCCGACACACCCAGGCTGTTCAACATGCGCACGCCCAGCAGCATGTGGTCTTCCTCGGCGCGGTTGTCGCCGGTCCACAGCGCCGTGTAGCGCTGCAGGCCGGCGTAACCGGCGCGCGTGAGCAGGAACGGACGCTTGCCGGTGGCGCTGGCCATGCCGTCGTAGCTGGCGCGCGTCATTTCCAGGCCGTAGACATTGTGCGCCTGCTTGTGGGTCGTGGGCTGGCCGTCGAAATCGAACAGCACGTTGTTGGGCATTTTCTGGCCCCACGTGGAGATTTCGTTCATGTCGTTCCAGATGCCTGCCACGCCCGCTTCAGCAAACGTGCGCACTTCCTTTTGCCACCACTCGCGCCCGCGCACGCTGGTGAAGTCGGGGAAATGGCACCAGCCCGGCCACACTTCGCCAGTGTACCTGGCGGCGTCGGCGTATTTGATGAAGACGTCGCCGGCAATGCCGCGGTCGTAGGCGCCATAGCCTTTTTCGACCTTGATGCCGGGGTCGACGATCACGGTCGTCCTGATGCCCATTGCGGCCAGCTTGCCGGTCATGGCTTTCGGATCAGGGAAGCGCGTTTTATCCCACGTGAACAGTTTATAGGCGTCCATGTAGTCGATGTCGAGCGTGATGCCATCGGCGGGGATTTTCTTTTCGCGCAGCGTCTGCGCAATGCGCATCACTTCTGCTTCCGGGTAGTAGCTGTAGCGGTTCTGCTGGTAGCCCAGGCTCCACAGCGGCGGCAGCGGCATGCGGCCGGTCAGCGCGGTGTACGCGCCAATGATGCCGGCGACTTTCGGCTGGTGGATGAAGTAGTAGTTCATCTCGCCGCCATGCGCGCCGAACGATGAAAAGCGGTTGTTCGACGCGCCGAAATTGAAATCGGTCTGGTAGCTGTTGTCGAAGAAAATACCGTAGGCGAGGCCGTGGTGGGCGCCGATGTAGAACGGGATCGACGAATACAGCGGGTCCGCGTCGGGACGGTAAGCGTAGGTATCGCTGTTCCAGTTGGTGTAGGCCGACCCGCGCCGGTCCAGGTTGCCGGTCTTTTCGCCCAGGCCGATGAACCGCTCGCCTTCCTGCAGTTTTTTATAGCTGGTGACGTCGTCGCCGATCCAGCTGACCTGCAGGCCGGCTTCATCCTGGCTGATCACCTTCCCGTCCGGCGTGGTGAACGTGATGGCAAACGGCTGCTTTGCAATGCGCGCCGTGAGCATGGACGTGGCGATGACGATTTCGCGCGCATCCTGCGTCACCGAGGCCGCGGTTTTTTCAAGGGGGGCAATCACCGCGTACGAAAAATCGCGCTGGAAGGCCTGCTTGTCGACGCGCACCCGGATGACGGACGGGCTGTAGACCGTGATGTCGGCCTGGCCGCGCGTGAGTTTCAGGTGAACCTGCTGGCCGTCGACGACGGTTGATTCCACATTGCCGGCACTGATCACTGGCTGGGCATATGAAAACTGCGCCGCCAATGCCGTTGCCAGCACTGTCAGCGCCATGTGCTTGTAATTCATTGTCCCCGCCTGTTATGTTTTATAAATAAGTTTGTAGCAAAATAACATGGCGATTTCCACGTGTCAATCGAGGATATTCCATAGTAGAATCGGCGGCGAAGCGATATAAAAATCGTATTTTTGTAGTTTAAAGACAGCGACGGAGACACCTATGCTGGCAATGCAGAAACGCCTGACCCCTTCCTTTTATGCCATGACCAGCCTGCCGGCAACAGCCATGGGCTTCGCGCTCTGCATCCAGATTTCGGCGCTGAGCTGGCTGCTCTCCACCAAATACCACCTCAAAATCGAAGAAATCGGACTGGTGTGGGCGGCCGGTCCGCTGGCCGGCATCCTCGGCCAGGTAATCATCGGTTTCATCAGCGACAAGACCTGGTTCTGGGGCGGGCGCCGCCGGCCCTTCATCCTGATCGGCGGCGTGCTGGCCGCGCTGTCGGTGTTCCTCCTGCCGCGCATCGCAGAAGTGGGCGCCCTGCTCGGCATTGGCAACCTGGTGGTGGTAGCCGTGATGATCGCGTTGACGCTCGACCTGTCGATCAACATCGGCTTCAATCCCACGCGCTCGATCATTGCGGACGTCACACCCGACGGCGATGCGCGCACGCGCGGCTACACGTGGATGCAGACCATCTCCGGCTTCTGGGGTGTGATGGCGTACCTGATCGGCGCCTTCATCGACAACTACGCGCTGATCTCGGTCGGCGTCGTGGTGGTGCTGCTGTTTTCCGTGCTGCCGATGTTTTTCATCGAGGAGCCGCGCACGCTGGCGCCGGTCGATGCCGCCGCTGCCACGCCGACCGACTGGCCGCAGCTGTGGCGCATCTACGCAGCGCACGCCTTTACCTGGCTCGGCGTGCAGTCGATGTTTGTCTACATTATCGCCTTCATCCAGCAGCACATCGTCCCATCCGGCCTGACGCATGCGGACGCGTCCAGCCAGGCCGGCCACGTGATTGCGATTGCGTTTGCAGTGATGAACGTGGTCGGTTTCCTGCTGCCGGCGCTGGTCCTGGCGCCACTGGTCGCGCGTATCGGGCGCGTGCGCACCCAGGCGCTGTGCATCGCGATCATGGCCGCGTCCTACCTGGCCATTGCCCTGTTCGCGCGTTCGCCGGCCGTGCTGTATGTCTTGATGGCGCTGGTGGGCATTGGCTGGAGCGCCGTGGTCAGCCTGCCGTTTGCGATCATGAGCGAAAAGGTCGACAAGAGCCGCATGGGTTACTTCATGGGGCTGTTCAACCTGTCGGTGGTGCTGCCGCAACTGGTGTCGACGCAGGTCGGTTTCATCCTCAAGTCGGCGGCGGACCAGGCGGTGCTGTTTTATATCTGCGCCGGGTGCCTGGCAGCGTCGGCGGGGTTGTGGTGTCTGGTGCGGGATGCGCAGGTGGTGGTGCGGCAGAAGGAATTGGCGCCGCACTAGGCAATGTGGCCTGTGCGGATGCCGCACAGGCCACAGCTTACTGCAAAAGTGTCATGGATCCCCGCCTGCGCGGGGAAGTCATCACTCGGACTTGGCCGGACCCTTGCGATGCGGCTTCTTCGCCCCATCCTTTTCCGCAAAGCGGCGGTCGCCAGGCGATGGCTTCTTGAAGAACGCCTTCTTTGCCGGCGCCGCTGGCGTTTCGCCGTCGCGCGTGATGTTGAGCTGCTGGCCGGCGACCCAGACGGTCTTCAGGTGATCGAAGGCAGCTGGTGGCAAATCTGCGGGCAGGTCCAGCGTGCTGTAGTCGTCGTAGATCTCGATGCGGCCGATGAACTTCGAATCGATGTTCGCTTCGTTGGCAATCGCGCCAACGATATTGCCCGGCTTGACGCCATGCGCATGGCCCACTTCGATGCGGAACGTGCCCATGCCGTCTTCCGACGGACGCGCCACGCGCTCGCGCTTGAAGCCAGCGTCAGCACCGCGCTCGGGCCGCGGCGAATCGGAACGTGGCGAACGCGCCGCCGGCGCCGGACGCTCTTCCCAGGTTGCCGGCTTGGCCGCGCGGTCCTGCTTTTCCAGCAGCAGCGGAATGTCGCCGCGACCAAGTTTGGCCAGTGCAGCGGCAATTTCCACTGCCGGTACGTTCAGCTCGCGCTCGTATTCTTCCACCAGGTTGCGGAACTGTTCCAGGCCGCCAGCCGCGATTGTCTCGGTGATCTGGTCCTTGAATTTGGCAATGCGCACATCGTTGACGGCCTTGATGGTCGGCAGCGTCAGCGGCGACACCGGCTGGCGCGTGGCGCGCTCGATGGCTTTCAGCAGGCCCTGCTCGCGCGGGGTGATGAACAGGATTGCCTGGCCGCTGCGGCCGGCACGGCCGGTACGGCCGATGCGGTGGGTGTAGCTTTCAGGGTCCGACGGCACGTCGTAGTTGATCACGTGGCTGATGCGCTCGACGTCCAGGCCGCGTGCGGCAACGTCGGTGGCGACCAGGATGTCGATCTTGCCATCCTTGAGTTGCGTGATGGTGCGCTCGCGCTGCGTCTGCTGCATGTCGCCGTTGATCGCCGTGGCGGCAAAGCCGCGTGCCTGCAGCCTGGTTGCCAGTTCTTCGGTACCGAGCTTGGTACGGGCGAAAATGATCATGCCGTCAAATGGCTCGGCTTCCAGGATGCGGGTCAGGGCTTCAAGCTTCTGCATGCCGCTCACCATCCAGTAACGCTGGGTGATGTTGTCGGCGGTGCCGGTCTTGGCTGCGACCGTCACTTCGGCAGGGTCGCGCAAATACGTTTTGGCGATGCGCTTGATGGCCGACGGCATGGTGGCTGAAAACAGCGCGGTCTGGCGCGTGGCCGGGACTTTTTGCAGGATCTGCTCGACGTCGTCGATGAAACCCATGCGCAGCATCTCGTCGGCTTCGTCCAGCACCAGCGTTTTCAGCTTCGACAGGTCGAGCGAACCTTTGTCGAGGTGGTCGATGATGCGGCCAGGTGTGCCGACAATCACGTGCACGCCGCGGCGCAGGGCCGACAGTTGCGGGCCGTAGCTCTGGCCGCCGTAGATCGGCAGCACGTGGAAACCGGGAATGTGGGCAGCGTAGGTCTGGAACGCTTCAGCGACCTGGATGGCCAGTTCACGCGTCGGCGCCAGCACCAGTACTTGCGGGGATTGCTGCTTGATGTCGATGTTCGACAGCGCCGGCAGCGCGAATGCAGCGGTTTTGCCGGTGCCGGTCTGGGCCTGACCGAGGATATCGCGACCTGCCAGCAGCAAAGGAATGGCGGCGGCCTGGATCGGCGAAGGCACTTCGTAGCCGACATCCTTCAGCGCCTTCATGACAGGCGCGGAAAGGTTAAGGTCGGCAAACGTTACGGTCGGGGTGTCGGACATGGAATCTCGCTTTATCAATTCGTACTAAAGGCGTAGTTTACTCCCTCAGACGTTTTGAGCGGGCACAATTTGTCTGTCATCAGCATGGATGAGGCCAGAAAGCCGGTCAAAACGCCAGTATTGACCGGAATTTACTGTGCATTTCTATCTCGGCGCCATCTTTTGGCCCGAACCTGAAGCGGCGACAGCTGCAATGAACTCCTTGTGCGTCGGCATCACGTCGACGCATTTCCCCACCACGCCGGCGATCTGGGCCAAATATGCCGCCACCTCCGCTTCGCCCAGCAGGTCGACCAACGGGTGGTAGCCGCCTGCCGCAATCCCCTGCCCCTGCAGCACCTGCAGCCAGCCCACTTCGGCAAACAGTTCACTGTCGTCGCGGACCAGGCGGCCATGCGCCTGCCACAGATCCATCTTGCGGCGCAAATTGGCGGGAATGTCCATCGTGCGGCAGCGGTCCCAGAACGGCGAATCGGTGCGGCGCGTGGCATGGTAATGGAGGATCAGGAAGTCGCGGATGCGCTCGACTTCAAAATCGGACTGGCGGTTGAATTCATCGATATCGGCCTGCTGAAAGCCCCCGTCCGGGAAGAACGTGATCAGGCGCCCGACAGTCGACTGGATCAGGTGGATCGAGGTCGATTCGAGCGGCTCGAGGAAACCCGACGACAGCCCGACGGCCACCACGTTCCTGTTCCACACCTGCTTGCGCTTGCCGGCTTTGAACTTCAGCATGCGCGGTTCGGCCAGCGCCTTGCCATCGAGGCTGTTCATCAGGATGGACGCCGCCTCGTCGTCGCTCATGTGCTGCGATGAGTACACATGGCCGTTGCCGGTGCGGTGCTGCAGGCCGATGCGCCATTGCCAGCCGGCCGGGCGCGCGGTGGCACGCGTATATGGCGGCAATTCCGCGGTCGATTCGCACGGCACGGCCCAGGCGCGGTCGCACGGCAAATAGTCGCTCCAGTCCTCGAAGCCGGTTTTCAGCGCGCCTTCGATAAGGAGCGCACGAAAGCCCGAGCAGTCGATGAACAGGTCGCCCGCAATGCGTTCGCCGTTTTCCATGACGACGGCAGCCACATGGCCGTCCTCGGCGCGCAGCTGCACATCGACGACCTTCCCTTCCGTGCGCTGCACGTTCAATCCTTCACTGTACTTGCGCAGGTAGCGTGCGTACAGGCCGGCATCGAGGTGAAACGCGTAGGTGATTTCGGACAGCGGCGAATTGGGCATGTCGGCGGGCGGGCGCATGAACTTGTGCGCCCTGGCCGCCATCCGGTTGATCGAATAGTGTTCCAGGTCCGGCGCCTTGCCGGCCTGGCGCATCTTGAGCCAGTACTGGTAAAAATCGACGGTCCACAGATCCTGGCCGAATTTGCCGAAACCGTGCATGTAGCGCTCGCCGATATGGCCCCAGTCGACGAACTCGATGCCGAGCTTGAACGTCGCCTTTGTCTCGCGCATGAATTCATCCTCGTTGATGCCGAGGATGGTGTTGAAGCGGTTGATCATCGGGATGGTCGACTCGCCCACGCCGACGGTCGAGATCTCGTCCGACTCGATCAACCGGATCGTGTACTTGCCCTTCAGGATTTTGGCCAGCGAAGCTGCGGTCATCCAGCCAGCAGTGCCGCCGCCGACGATAACGATGGTGGAGATTTTTTTCTGGTTCATGGTGGTATGCAAGTACAGAAAATAAAAAAAGCCCCTCCACTGCAAGCAGCGAAAGGGCTTCGTCCCGCTCGAGACGACCTTACATCTTGTAGTTCAAACCAAACAGCACGGTGCGGCCGTACGTCGTGTTTTCGATGTTGTTGTCGCGGGTCTTGCGATAACGGCGGAACGGTTCGTTGCCGACGTTGGTCATCTGGGCCATCAGGGACAGGCCTTTCATCGGGCCGGTCTCGAACTCATAACCCAGTTGCAGGTCGATCTGCTTCTCTGCCTGTACAAAGGTCAGCTGGCGGTCGCCGGCATAGCTGTTCACTTCACCGATGAAGTCCGAGCGGTACCGCTCTGCCACGCGCGCAGAGAAGCCGGCTTTTTCGTAGTACAGCGTCAGGCTGGCCACACGTTTCGACAAGCCCGGAAGGTCGATCTTGGTGCCTGCCGTGCCGCCATCGGTGGTGTCCGGAACGTTGACGTCGCTGGAGGTCTGCGACGCAGTGAATACGACACCGAAGCCGTCCAGATACCTGGTGGCCAGATTCAGCGGTACCGATGCGGCAAACTCCAGGCCCTTGATCATGCCACCCGTGCCGTTGACCGGCGCCGTGAAGTTGCCGACCTTGTTCGGCAGCTGCTGGGTCGTCGGGGTGATCAGCGACGTGAAATCGACTTGCGTCGTGCTGTTCACGATGTACGTATCGAGCTTCTTGTAGAAACCAGCCAGGCTGACATAGGCTTTGGTGTCCCAGTACTTCTCGTACGACAGGTCGATGCCCTTGGCACGGAACGGCTTCAGTTCAGGATTGCCGCCCGACTTGGTGTAGGTTGGCGTAGCGACGCCATTGACGACAAAGCCGTTGTCGACGCTGAAGCTGTTCGACGCACGCATGTCATTGAGCGTCGGACGCGCCATGATTTTCGCCAGCGAGAAACGCAGCGTTTGCTGGTTGCCCAGGTCGCCGATGAGGTTCAGGCTAGGCAGCACATCGTTGTAGCTGGTGCCGGCCGTGAACGGCTGGGTATTACGGGTCAAGTCGGTGGTCGTGGTGTCTGCGCCATCGACCGCAAACGCCGTCGAATCCTGGACAGTGTGCACGAACTGCAGTGCGAGTGCGCCACGCAATGGAATCGCCGCGACTTCCGAATCGATGTTCAGCTTGGCGAATGCAGTGCTGACGCGCTCGTTGACGACCCAATCCTTGTTGTAAATGGCCGGATCGTTCTTGCGGTTCGCGGTGTACACACTTGCGTTGGAGACCGGATCGAAAGCCAGGACCGGAATGCCGGTGGGACCGGCGGTACCGGCGGTGCCATTCGGCACGGCGGCAGACGCGAACGGGCTGCTGTTGCCGGCGATCGACAGCAACGCTTCGGTGTAGTCCTTCTGTTTCGAACGTGTCGTGTAGTTCGCACCGGCGGTCAGCTTGCTGAACCACCAGCCTTCAGGCAAATCGCGCGTCAGGTCGAAACGCGCAGCGCGGATCTTGTCGGCCACGTGTGGAATCTTGGTGTAGCCGGCCTGAACGGCGGCGCCGCCCCAGCCTTGCACGTCGGTCAGCTTGACGACGTTCGGGTCGGCGTAATTCAAGCCGGTGGTGAAATTCTGGCTGCCTGCCGTGAAGCCGACGGTATCCAGTGCGCCGGTAGTGCCGGCATATGCCTCGGCATTCGCGCCGTTACGGACAGCAGTGTTGTAGGACAGATCGACGCTGGCGGTCCAGTCGTCGTCCAGTTTCAGCTTGTTGTTCCAGCCGACGGACTTCGATACGTCCGAAAAGCTGGACGCTTCGTTACGCACGACGGCGCGCACATTGTTGAAGCTACCTGCGGTCACCACGCCATTCGAGATGGTCGGGTTGACCAGCTGGCCCGGCCTGTCGAACAAGTTGTCGGCGGCCGGGGAATCGCTCAGCGGCACCTGGATGCCGTGGGTCATTTTGTCGTTGTCGAACTTGGAGTAGAACAGGTCGAGGGTGCTCGAAAACGCCTTGTTCGGACGGAACTGCAGCACAGCCATCGCGCCATCGCGCTTCTGGCTTTCGATATCGGTGTACGCATTGAAGCCGGTGTACGGGATCTGCACGGTCTGCCCGTTGTACTGCGTGCTGCCATTGCCCCATGATTCGAAACGGGTGCGGGCGCCAGTGGTGCTGTCGAGACGCGCGAAACCGAGCGCGACGCCGATGGTGCGGTCGGCGAACTGGTCGATGTATGACAGGCTGTAACGCTTGCCGTCACCTTTTTGCTCCAGACCCAGGCTGTTCTTTTCCTTGCGGGCGTTGACGGCAATGGTGCGCTTCGAAAAATCGAGCGGACGCACGGTCTGCATGTCGACGGTGCCCGACAGGCCCTGGCCGACCAGCGCGCCATCGGGCGTTTTGTAAATCACGACGCCAGAGAGCAGCTCCGACGGGTACTGGTCGAATTCGACGCCGCGGCTGTCGCCGGTCGACACCTGTTCGCGGCCGTTGAGCAGCGCGGTCGAAAAGTCCGGCGACATGCCCCGGATCGAAATGGCCGACGCACGGCCGGCGGTGCGCTGGGCAGTCACGCCTGGCAGGCGCGCGATCGATTCGGCAATGCTTGAATCCGGCAGCTTGCCGATGTCTTCGGCCGAAATGGCTTCGACGATGGAGTCGTTGTTTTTCTTGACCGAGATGGCGGCCTCGATACCGCGGCGGATGCCGGTGACCTTCACGGTCTGGATGCCTGGCTCGACAGCGGCATTGGCCTGCGAGGTGGTCTCAACCTGGTTTGGAGATGGGTCCTGTACTGCAGTTTGTACGGTCGGCGCGGCGGGCGCAGCCTGTTCCGTTTGTGCATAAGCGTTGCTGGCGAAAGCGACCAGGATGGCGGCGCCGGCAGCGACCGGGCGCAGGCGGAAAGCGATGGTGGTGTTTGCACCACGCGTGTTGACGATGTGACTCATGTGTCCCCTGAATAATCTGAACTGGTGATTTCCCGCAACTACAGCTGTTGAGCCTACAACACGGGTGGATGCAAACGCTCTAAAAGACGTTCTATTAAGAATTTTGTACTAAAACTAGATTCTGTGTCAACGAGACTCGCACCAAGCTGACGCACTGGCGTTATTTCGTCGAAAAGTGTGGAAATATAGCCAATTCTCGTTGTAAAAGGACCACAATCTCAGCTATATTTCTGTGTAGCGTGACTACATCGCACCATTTTGCAGTGTCATTTTACGTGGAGCGCACCATAAGAGTGCGGATTATGCGCGTAGCGTATGATCCAGAGTATTCGTCGAGCATGTAACAAAACTAAGACGGGCAAAATCATCGCCCAGATCCATCACGCGGCGCCTTGGCCGTATCCAATATGCAACCACTACGTAGTCTGACTACGAAACTATTCGTCATGAATAATGGAGACAATGTGAAGACTTTTGCCATCGCCCTGCTGCTGGGTTTGAGTACCCTGCAAGCACCCGCCTCGGCTGCTGCCGCCTCGGCCATCGAGCACCTCGAGCCGCCGTTCTGGTGGGCCGGCATGCATAACAGCAAGCTGCAACTGATGGTGCACGGCGCGCGCATTGCCGACCTGCAGCCATCGCTCAGTTACAAGGGTGTGCGCATCGCTGCGGTCACGCGCGTGGCCAGTCCGAACTACCTGTTCATCGACCTTGAAATGGACCAGGACGCCGCGCCGGGCGCCTTCGACATTGCCTTCAAGGGCAATGGCCGCAGCACGCAGTACCGCTATCAACTGCGCCAGCGCGCGCCCGGTTCCGCCCAGCGCCATGGCTTCGACAGCACCGACGTCATCTACCTCCTGATGCCGGACCGCTTTGCCAACGGCGACCCGTCCAACGACAGCGTTGCCGGCATGGCCGACAAAGGCAACCGCGCGCTTGGCTACGGCCGCCACGGCGGCGACATCCAGGGCATGATCGACCGCCTCGGCTACATCAAGGACATGGGGTTCACGCAGCTGTGGCCCACGCCGCTGGTGGTCAACGACATGCCCAGCGCCTCTTATCACGGCTATGCGGCCACCGACCATTACAAGATCGATCCGCGCTACGGCAGCAACGCCGACTACCTGCGCCTGTCCGGCGCCGCGCGCGAAAAAGGCATTGGCCTGATCCAGGACGTGGTGCTGTCGCACATCGGCATCGGACACTGGTGGATGAAGGACAAGCCCACGCCGGACTGGGTCAACCACGCCGACAAATTCGTCGGCACGGCCCATCACCACACTGCCGTGCAGGACCCGTACGCGTCAAACGAGGACAAGGAAAACTTCACCACCGGCTGGTTCGCGCCGACCATGCCGGACCTGAACCAGACCAACCCGCTGGTGGCCAATTACCTCATCCAGAACAATATCTGGTGGATTGAAAACGCCGGCCTGTCGGGCCTGCGCATCGACACCTTCGGCTACTCCGACGGCGCCTTCTTGACCGAGTACACCCGGCGCGTGATGGCCGAGTACCCGAACCTGAACCTGGTCGGCGAAGAGTGGCACAAGCAGCCGGCCGTGGTGGCGCACTGGCAGAAGGGCAAAGTCAATCCGGAAGGGTATGTCAGCTCGATGCCGAGCATGATGGATTTCCCGATGACCGAAGCCATGCGCGACGGCCTGGCCGACGCGAATGGCGGCAACGTCTTTTCCAACGTCTACGAGACGCTGTCGCTCGACTACCTGTACCCGAACCCCGGCAACCTGGTCGTCTTCGCTGGCAACCATGACACCTCGCGCATCTACAGCGTCGTGGGCGAAGACATGGGCAAGTACAAGATGGACATCGTGTTCCTGATGACGATGCCGCGCATCCCGCAGTTCTACAGCGGCGATGAAATCCTGATGACCAGTTCGACCAAGGAACGCAACGACTCGAGCTACCGCACCGATTTTCCCGGTGGCTGGAAAGGCGACACGATCGATGCGTTCAGCGGCCGCAACCTGGGCGCCAAGGAAGCCGAGGCGCAGGCGTTCGTGAAAAAGCTGGTCAACTGGCGCCGCACGCAGCCGGTCATCCACCACGGGAAGATGATGCACTACGGCGCGCAGGACAATACCTATGTCTACTTCCGCTACGACGGCGCGAAGAAGGTCATGGTCGCCTTCAACAACAACCCGGGCGAAAAGGTGCTGGACGCCGGACGCTTCCGCGAGATGCTCAAGGGTGTGGCGGGCGGGGTCGATGTGCTGACAGGGGCGCGGTTCGATCTGCGCACGCAAGTGAAGCTGCCGGCGCGGTCGGCGGTGGTGCTGGAGTTGAACTGACCTGAGCGGTTACGCACGCGCCAGGGAAAGCCGCTGGCGCGGTTTTTCCCATGGGAGAGCGCGACGCAGTAGAATCGCACCATGACATTCACCCTCCCCGCCCTGCCCGGCGCCATCCACGCCATCAAGGCTGGTTGCGCCGGCTGCAGCATGCACCAGCTCTGCCTGCCGATGGGCCTGAACGACGACGACATGGCGCGCCTGGACCAGGTGGTCAGGCGGCGCCGCCGGGTTGCAAGCGGCGAGCGCCTGTACCAGATGGATGAACCCTTCAAGTCGCTGTACGCCATCCGCTTCGGCCACTTCAAGACATACCAGGTCAACGCGGCCGGCGGCCAGCAGATCACCGGCTTCCAGATGGCGGGCGAACTCCTGGGCATGGATGCGATCAGCAGCGAACGCCATCAATGCGACGCCGTCGCGCTGGAAGACAGCGAAGTGTGCGAGATTCCGTTCGCCGCGCTGGAAAGCTTGTTCGGCCAGGTGCCGAACCTGCTGCGCCACTTCCACCGCATCATGAGCGGCGAAATCACGCGCGAACAGAACGTCATGCTCCTCCTTGGGAACATGCGCGCGGAACAGCGCTTCGCCGTGTTCCTCACCAACCTGGCCGCGCGCTACGCCGCGCGCGGGTTTTCGGCAAGCCAGTTCCAGCTGCGCATGTCGCGCGAAGACATCGGCAATTACCTGGGTCTCACCATCGAAAGCATCAGCCGTTTGCTGGCGCGCTTCAGGAAGCTTGGTTTGCTGGCGGTGACCCGGCGCGAGCTCACGCTGCTCGATGCGGCGCGCCTGCAGGCGCTGGCGGCAGGCACCGAACAGTGCAGCCCGCTGGCCTGATTCAGACCGTTGCCGAAAAACGCGCATTGGGCAGCGGCGCCATCAGCGGCGCTGGCAAATAGCGGTCGAACACCATGCAGACATTGCGGATCAACAGGCGCCCTTTCGGCGTGACCGTGATCCAGCCGGGTGTCACCAGCACCAGGCCATCGGCTTCGAGGCCCCTGAGCGCCGCCAGCTCCGCGGCAAAATAATCGGCAAATACGATCGGATACGCCAGTTCGACAGCCTCCACCGACAGGTCGACATGGCACATCAGGCGCCCGATCACCGTGCGCCGCAGCGCGTCGTCCATGGTCAGTGCAACTCCCCTCTCGATCGGCAGTGTGTTGCCGTCGATCGCGGCGTAGTAGGCTGTCAGGTGTCTGGCGTTCTGGCTGTAGGTCGCGCCCACCGCGCCGATGGCCGACACGCCAAAGGCGACGAGGTCCGCATCGGCGTGCGTCGAATAACCCTGGAAATTGCGGTGCAGCCGGCCCTGGCGCTGCGCCACGGCCAGGTCGTCTTCCGGCCTGGCGAAATGGTCCATGCCGATGTAGACGTAGCCGGCCGCCGTCAAACGTTCGATGGCCAGGCCCAGCATGGCCAGCTTGGTGTCGGGGCCCGGCATGTCCGCTTCCACAATCATGCGCTGCGGCTTGAACAGGTGCGGCAGGTGGGCGTAGTGGTACAGCGCGATGCGGTCGGGGCCGGCGGCGACGACCTTCGCCAACGTCTGCGCCATCGTCGCGATGGTCTGCTTCGGCAGGCCGTAAATCAAATCGATGTTGACCGACCGGTACCCGCTGGCGCGCGCTGCATCGATGATGGCCTGCGTTTGCGCGGCGGGCTGGACGCGGTTGACGGCCCGCTGCACCTGTTCATCGTAATCCTGCACGCCCAGGCTCAGGCGGTTGAAGCCTTGCCGGCGCAGGCTGGCAATCCGCTCGGCCGTCACCGTGCGCGGATCGACTTCGATGCCGTATTCGCCGGCAGCGTCAGGCGCGAACTGGAAATGGCGGTGCAAATGCGCCATCAGGTCGTCCATCTGTGCGTCGGACAGATACGTGGGCGTGCCGCCGCCCAGGTGCAGCTGGTCGACGCGGTGCATGCCGCCGAACAGGGCCGCCTGCATGGTGATCTCGCGCTTGAGGTAATCGAGGTAAACCGCAGCCTTGTCGACGTTCTGCGTGATGATCTTGTTGCAGGCGCAGTAGTAGCAGATCGACGCGCAGAACGGGATGTGCACGTACAGCGACAGCGGCTGGCTGCTGCGCATCAGGCGCCGCGCGGCGACGGCGGCCAGGTAGTCGTGGCAGCCAAACTGCTGGTGAAAACGGTCGGCCGTGGGATACGAGGTGTAGCGCGGACCGGGACGGCTCAGTTTGCGCAGCAGGAGCGCATCGAATGAAATGGAAACAGGGGACATGGACACTTCCGGCAAATGGACCGCCCGGGCTTGAGCGACGTCCTGATGCAGGAAGTGTAAAAAATGCGACCTGGAAAATCTTTGACTTGCATCAAAAATGCCCCGGCGCGGCGTGATACCTGCCTGAAGGGGGCCTCTAAAAATCAGTGCGAGCGGCAGCAATGGTGGTTGAGAAGCGCAGCTGTACAGGCGTACAGCGAGCATCGCAGACCGCCAGTGCAACGCGCAGCGGGTTTTTCGAGGCTCCCTTAGAATGTGGCGCGCAGCGTGAGCTGCACGTTGCGCGGGTCGGCATAGTAATTGCTGAAGGCGTTCGGCGAATACTTGTTCAGGTACTGCTTGTCGAACAGGTTGTTCACGTTCAGCTGCGCCGTGTACTGCTTGTTGAAGCGGTAGCCAACCAGCGCGTTGTAGACGGCGTAGCCGCCCTGGCTCGCGGTCACGTTGCCGGCGCGAGCGTATCCTGCACTTTGCGCCTGCACACCGCCGCCGACGTTCCAGCCTTGCAGGAAGCCGTCCGGACGGTAGCTGGCGAACAAACGCAGCAACTGGCGCGGGTCGTTCGTGCGCAGTGGCTGGCCGACGTTCGCGGCACTGGAATCGGCAATGTATTTGGTGCGCGTATTGGTGTAGCCGCCGGTGACCTGCAAGCCTGGCAGCACTTCGCCGCTCACTTCCAGTTCCCAGCCTTCGCTGCGCTGCTTGCCGCCGTCAATATAGCAATTGCCGGTCGGGTAGTACGGCAGGCATGGCAATGGGCTGCTGGCATCCAGGGCCGCCTTGCCTTCGTTATTGATGCGGAACAGCGACAGGGAACTGGTCAGGCGGCCGCCAAAGAATTCACCCTTGAAGCCGGCTTCCACGTCGTTGCCGCGCACCGGGGCGATGATGGCGCCGGAGGCGTCCTTGAAGTTTTGCGGGCTGAATATTTCGGTGTAGCTGGCGTAGGCCGTGACCTGTTTGCTCAAGTCGTAGGTGATGCCGGCGTACGGCGTGATTTCGCGCTCGATCTTGTAGTTGCTGGCCGGCTGGGTCGGCACTTCGTATTCCCACCAGCTGGCGCGGGCGCCGAGCAGGACGGACAAAGGCTCGGTGAGCGACAGGCGCGTGGTGGCAAACACGCCTTTCTGGCGCGTGCTGTTGTTCGGTGCGGTGTATGCCGTGCGCGGACCGTTGAGGCTTGGCTTGGGCAATGTGGTGTATGGGTTCCAGTTGCGGATATCGATGCCGTTGACGGGGCCCAGGTTGAAGAAGCCCGCAGTGCCGGTGGTGTCGTTTTGCTGGCCGTCGGCCCCGACGATCAGGTGGTGCTCGCGCCCGAACAGCGTGAACGGGCCATCGGTGACGAGCGACCAGGTGCGCTGGTTGCTGGCGTCGCCCGTGTAGTACGCGGTGCTGACGTTGACCAGGTAGGGATTCGTGGTGCTGCCGCGGGAGAACGAGGTTTGCTTGAAGCCGCCAGGCTTCAGGTGCAGGCCGGTCCAGGCATAACTGCCCTTGACCTGCCAGCCATTCTCGAATTTGTGCAGCACTTCAGCCATGGCCTGGTCGTTGTAGCGGTTCCAGCGGTTCCAGTCGGCGCCGAGATAGGTCGACGTCGGCAGGTCGAGTTGGGTGCCGTTGAAACTGGCCGGCAGGCCGCCCCAGGAACCGGTTGCGTCGAGGTCGGTGTGCTGCAGGCTGGCCGTGACCAGCGTGCGGGGGCCGATGTCGGCTTCGATCACGCCGTACATGACTTCACGGTCTTCCTGGCGGGCGTCCTGGGAGAATTCCTTCTTGTCCTTGACGGCCACCAGGCGGCCGCGCACGGTACCTTCTGCGTTCAGCGAACCCGAGATATCGCCTTCGATGCGGCGCCGGTTCCAGCTGCCCAGCGTGGCAGTCAGGGACGCCTGCATGGCTTGGGTCGGGCGCTTGCGCACGAGATTGACGGCCGCCGATGGATTGCCTGAACCGCGCAGCATGCCGGAGGCGCCGCGCAGGACTTCGACATGGTCCAGCAGGGCGGTGTCCGGCTGCACGAACATCGTGCCGCCCTGGGTCATGGTCAGGCCGTCGACCTGCAGCGCGTCGATGCCGAAGCCGCGTGAGAAGTAGGTCACGCGTTCGCTGTCGATGAGATCGACCGTGACGCCGGGCGTGTTGCGCAGCACGTCGGTCAGGTCCAGCAGCAGGCGGTCGTCGAGGAATTCGCGCGTCAGCACCGTCACCGGCTGGGGAATATCGCGCACGTTGTCGATACCCTTGAACACCGACGCCTTTTTACCAGCGAAGCTGTTCGACGCGTCCGTCGTGCCGGTAACGGTCACGGTGGGAATGGGCTGGCCGGCCTCGGCGAACGCTTCCTCCGGGCTGGCGGCAATTGCCGGCATGACGACAAATGCACACAGGACAGCGAGGGTCAGGCGGCGTGGCGCCGGAAAAGTGGTGGGGCGGGACATCGTGCTACTCCTCAAGGCGCCAGGCGCGTTCCAGATCAATTGTTAAATGGTTTTTTTACAGCGCGTGCAATGCGGCGGCGCAGAACAGCAGCGCCCCGGCCAGCAGCGCGCACGCCACGGCCAGCACGCTCGCACGGCGCGGCGCGTAGCACAGCGCCACTGCCGCCGCCAGCGCCATCGCGGTCAGCATGCCGAGCCAGGCGATCCAGCCCTGCGCGCCGTCCCAGACGAACAGGCAAAGCAGGTTCGCCACCACCAGGCCGGCAGCGCCGGCAGCGCGCAAGTTGCGGCTCTGCTGCGGCGTCGGCGCGGTACCGCGGCCGTGCTGGTTTTGCCAGTGGCGCGCCATGGCCAGGCTGAGCGCCATCCAGCCGCTCAAGGCAGCGCACAGCGCAGCGGCCACCAGCGCGGGATTGGCCAGCGGGTGGGCAAACGCGGTCATGCGGCGCTCCCGGCCAGCGGCAGTTTTTTCACCAAAGGCGCCATGCGCAGGCGCGCAGCGGCATACAGCAGCATCAGCCCCAGGCCAAGGCAGACCAGGTCGAAGCCGGCAATCGCCCAGATGCCTTCGGCCAGGCTGGTGGCGAGGCCGGCGCCGCCGGTGGCGGCGTTCAGGACCGGCACCAGTGCGAACAGTGCGCCGCCAAGGCCCAGCTGGAGGCGCCACATCGGGCGGGACGGCCACGCCAGCGCAGCGACAAAGGCCACGGCCCAGGCCATGAAAAACCACGCAATCTCGGCCTCGGGACGCTGCGCCATCGCTGCCGGCAGCAGCCGGTTGGCCCAGAAAAAGACCGGCATTGCCAGCAGCAGGCCGGCAATGCTGCCCAGGTTCAGGCCATCGACCAGGCGCAGGCCGAAGCCGATCCGGCCCATGCCGTGTTTCTTGTTGTGCTTTGGGCGCTCCTTCACGGCCCACATGAGGACCCCGGTCGCCACCATTGCGCAGCCGGCCAGGCCGGACAGGAAAAACAGGGCGCGCACCAGGGGATCGGCGAAGCGGCCCACGTGCAGGCCGTACATGACGCCGCGGGTCTGCACCGCCGCCCCGCTCTGCTTGCCGGGGTCGGTCAGCATGGCGCCAGTCACGCCGTTGAACGTGACGCTCGGCAGGTCATGGGTGAGGCCGTGGCCCTCCTGCTGCGTCAGGGTGACGGTGGCGTTTGCGTCGCCCGGCAGGTTGACCACGATGCGTCCGACAGCGGCGCCATGCCAGGCGCTGCTGGCGCGCTCGACCAGGGGACCGAGCGCTGCCAGGGGCGCTGCCACGCCGGCTGGCTTGACGTCGCCCGGTCCGCCATTCAGGTCCTGGTAAAACGCCGCCGAGCGCTCCGGATAGACGCTGTTCACGCCCGACGGCAGGTACATGAACATCAATGTCACGAGGCCCGTGTAGGTGATCATCAGGTGGTACGGCAGCGCCAGCACGGCGGTGGCGTTGTGGGCGTCGAGCCACGAACGCTGGCCTTTGCCAGGGCGGAAGGTAAAGAAATCCTTGAAGATGCGCTTGTGCGTGACGATGCCCGACAGAATCGCCACCAGCATGCTCATGCTGCAAAAGCCGACGATCCAGCGGCCCCACAGCGCCGACATGTAGTGCAGGTCGAAGTGCAGGCGAAAGAAGAAGTCTCCGCCGCGCGTGTCGCGCACCTTGCCCAGGTCGGCGCCGGTGGCCGGGTCGATGGTCGCGCTGCCGAACGCACGGCGCGTGCGTTTTTTCGGCGCGGCCCCCTCCCCCCTGGCGGCTGCCGGACGGGCTGGAATCCAGTCGGCCTTGACCGCCGGATTGCGTTCATCCGGCAGCGCCAGGTACCAGCGCGGGCTGCCGGGCGCGCGCTGTGCCAGCACTTGCTGGGCGCGGTCGGCTGCAGCCGCCTGCGTCACCTGCGCCGGCGCCGCGCGGTGCAGTTCCGGCTTCATCCACAGCGTGATCTCGTCGCGGAAATAGCTGGCCGTGCCACCGGCGAAGACCAGGAACAGGATCCAGCCGACCAGCAGGCCCGACCAGGTATGCAGCCACGCCATCGACAGGCGCAGGCCACCCATCATGCTGCCACCGCCGCACTCTGGTGGACCAGGATGACCAGCGCCGGCACCGCGCAGCAGGCGGCCAGGCCGAGACAGGCACGGGTCACGGTGGCAGCGGCAAAACACCACATCACGGCGCAGGGATAGACCACCAGGCCGGTCAGCGTTCCGGTGACCACGGCATCGGCCGGGGCCATGGGCAACGTGATGGCCAGCGCCTGCGTGGACAGCGAAGCCAGCCCATAGCCGCCACCAATGGCGGCGATTGTGCGCAGCGCCACGCCCATGCGGTCACGCCAGTGAAGTATGGGTGCGCGCGGGGCAGGCACGCTGGAGTTGGAATTTGGAGCCATCAGGTGAAATGCAAATGAGAACGATTCGCATTATAAGACGGCGACGCAGCTTTGAAAACGTTTTTTAACTGATTGCCAATACGGGATGTCCCACAACCAGTTCCCACAACGCCGCGCTCAGCAGCCGAGTGCCTCCGCTACCTCCAGCAAGTTCTCCGCCACGACATCCCACGCGTGGTCGGCGGCGAGGTCGGTGGTTTGCCCGGGCCCGTGTTCGCGTGGACGGCGCACAAACACAGTCCGCAGGCCGAGCGCGCGGGCTGCGGCAAGATCGCTGTTGTGGGCGGCCACCATGCACACTTCGGTGGGCGCCAGGCCGGCCGCCTCGCAGGACGCCAGGTAGACGCCCGGCTGCGGCTTGTAGGCATGGGCGATTTCGGCGCCGAGGATGACGTCCCACGGCAAGTGGCCGTGGCGCGCCAGGCGCAGCATGCCGGCGATGTGGCCGTTCGAGATGGGCGCCACCGGAAAGCGCGCTTTCAGGCGCAGCAATCCGGGCACGGCGTCGGGCCACGGGTCGAGCTGCTCCCAGCAGCGGTTCAGGTCTTCGAGCAGCGTGAAGGGAATGTCGGTCGGCTCCACGCCATGCTGCGCCAGCACCTGGTTCAGGTTTTCCAGCGTGAGGATGTCGAGCTTGACCCAGCTGCGCCGGCCGCTGCGGATTTCTTCCATGGACGGCTGGTACCGGGCGCGCCAGGCATCGGCAAACGCGAGCGGATCGGCGTCGATGCGATGGGTGCGCAAAAACGGTTCACAGGCGCGCGCAACGCCCGTGCGCCAGTCGACCACGGTGCCGAACACGTCGAAGCCGAGCAGGCCGACGTCTTCGAATACGTCAGATAGGTGGGTCATGCGATGCTCCGGAGAGTGGATAGGGATATCCTACACCTGCGCCATCCGGCGCGCTTAGCGTTCCAGGCGAAAATCGACGCTGGCAGGCCGCCCCGGCAAATTGAGTGTCGCCGCCGCACGGGGCGCCTCGCTGATGACCACCCCGCGCCGCACCACGGCCTGGCGCGCCGCGCGCAGGCGGATCGCTTCGACCGTGCTGCCCGCGTCGAGCAGCACGAAATCGGCGTGGCAGCCAACTTCCAGCCCGTAGCCTTCCAGGCCGAGAATGCGCGCCGGCGTTTCCGTCACCGCCAGAAAGCACGCATGCATGGCGGCCTGCCCCGTCATCTGCGCCACGTGCAGGCCCATGTGCGCCACTTCGAGCATGTCGCCGGAGCCAAGCCCGTACCACGGGTCCATCACGCAGTCGTGGCCGAAGGCGACGTCGACGCCGGCGGCCATCAGTTCGGGCACGCGCGTCATGCCGCGCCGTTTCGGATAAGTGTCGTGGCGGCCCTGCAGCGTGATGTTGATGAGCGGGTTGGCGATCGCGGCCACGCCTGCTTCGGCAATCAGGGGCAGCAGTTTGCTCACATAATAATTGTCCATCGAGTGCATCGACGTCAGGTGCGAGCCGGTGACCCGTCCCTGCAGGCCGAGGCGCCGGGTTTCATACGCCAGCGTTTCAATATGGCGCGACATCGGATCGTCGGACTCGTCGCAGTGCATGTCGACCATCAGGCCCCGCTCGGCTGCGAACTCGCACAGCAGCTTCACCGATTCGGCGCCCTGCGCCATCGTGCGCTCGAAGTGCGGGATGCCGCCGACCACGTCGACGCCCATCGCAATGGCGCGTTTCAGGTTGGCGAATGCAGTGGGGCTGCGCAGGATGCCGTCCTGGGGAAAGGCGACCAGCTGCATGTCGATGTACGGCGCGACCTGGCGTTTCACGTCGAGCAGCGCCTCGACGGCCAGCAGGCGGTCGTCGCAGATATCGACGTGCGTGCGGATGGCCAGCAGGCCGCGCGCTGCGGCCCAGTCGCAATACTGCAACGCGCGCGCCACCAGCGCCTGCTGCGTCAGGTCGGGTTTCAGTTCGCCCCACAGCGCGATCCCTTCGAGCAGCGTGCCGGACGCGTTTACGCGCGGCAGGCCATAGCTGAGGGTGGCGTCCATGTGAAAGTGCGCATCGATGAAAGGCGGCGTGACCAGGTCGCCGGCGGCATCGATTTCGCGTGCGCCCTGCACGGGCAGGCGCGCGCCGACGGCCGCAATGCGGCCCTGTTCCACCGCGATATCGGTTTGCTGCCGGCCATCGGGCAGCGTGGCGTTGCGAATGACGAGGTCCATGCATGTTCCTGGTTGACTGGCACTGTGTCCAGGGCGGCGAAGTCCGGGTGTCGCCGCAGTTGGTGCCAAAATGAAAGAAATAGAAAGAAATTGCACACTTGCACGCCAGCCAGATTCCGCTTTTCATCACCAGCGTTCAACGCTACACTCGTCATCATATATTGCAGTGCGCCATAAACTTCCACAAGGATTACGCATGACCTTTCCAGACAAGCTATCCGACGCCGGCAAACAACAACTGGCAACGCACCTCGATTTTTTCCAGTCGCTGACGACCCGCATGTTCGAGAACGCCGAACGCATCCTGGCGCTGAACATCGAGGCCACCCGCAACACGCTCGACCAGGCTTCCGGCGCCGCGCGCCAGCTCGCCGCTGCGAAAGATCCACGCGACTTGCTGTCGCTGGGAAACCAGTCCCAGCAGCAGATCGAAGCCGTCATGGCCTACAGCCGCAAATTGCTCGAGATCGCCAACCAGCCTGCGACCGCTTCTGCCCCTGCCCCTGCTGCTGCCCCCGCAGCCGCCCCTGCGCCCGAGCCTGCCCCCGCGCCCGAAGCACACATCGACACGGCGCCGCCGGTCATGGTCGCCGAACCGGCGCCCGAGGCCACAACGGCAGCAGCGCCTGAACCGGCTGCCGCAGCGCACAGCGCGCCGGCCGGCGCCGCCATCCTGCCAAGCGAACACCCCTTCGGCGAGGCAAATGCCGTGGCAGATCCCGCGCCTGCGCTGGCGCCGGCCATCCCGGCAACAGCCACACCGATTGCCGAAGCGGCCAGCCAGGTTGCGGCGGCACCGCTCGACATGCCCCATCCTGCCGCGTCGCCGGTCCCCGACGCCGGACCGGTCACCATCCCGGCAATCACCCCGGTCGATGCCACGCCAGCCCCGGCCGAAGCAGTCGCTCCGCCCGAGCCGAAGCGCGCCAAAGGCGGCAAAAAGCGCTAACCGGGCAACGGGTTGGTGCCAAAAAGGGTAAATTAGCGGGCTTCGGCCCGCTTGCCATGTGCGGCCAGCCTCACGCAAGGATGTTGTAATGAGTTTATCGCGCCTCATCGGCGGATTCGTGCGCCGCCATTGGCGCGCCTATGTGTCCTCGGCTTTCATGCTGATCGGCGTGGCTGCCTGCACCGTCTGGGTGCCGCGCACGGTCGGCGCCACCATCGACGGCCTGGCCGCGCATGCGCTCGACCGCCATGCGCTGCTCCTGAAACTGGCGCAGCTGCTTGCGCTCGGTGTCGCCATCTACGTGCTGCGCGTCAGCTGGCGCATGCGCCTGTACGGGGCGGCGTACAAACTGGGCGTCGAACTGCGCACGCGCCTGTACGCGCGCCTGACGGCGCAGGGACCGGCCTTTTACCAGCAGCAGCGCACCGGCGACCTGATGGCGCTGGCCACCAACGACGTCGACGCCATCGAAATGGCGGCCGGCGAAGCCATGCTGGCCGGCTTCGACGGCTTCCTGACGCTGGTGATGGTGCTGGCCATCATGGTGCTGGGTGTCGACTGGCGCCTGGCCGTCGTGGCGCTGCTGCCGTTCCCGCTGATGGGACTGGCCTTCTGGTATATCTCCCGCCACATCCATGTGGCCGCATCCGACTCGCTGACGCGCTTTTCAAAGCTCAACGACCACGTGCAGGAAGCGCTGGCAGGCGTGCGCACGCTGCGCGCGCTGGGCCTGGAAGAGCGCAGCGCAAAACAGTTCGGCGAACTGGCGGCAAGCGCCGCCGACAGCAGCCTGACCGCGCAAAAATGGGAAGCGGCGTACGAGCCGGCCGTCGGCCTGACCCTGACTGCCGCGAGCGCATTGACGCTCGGCCTGGGCGGCTACCTGGTCTGGCAACAACAGCTGACCATCGGCGCCCTCACCAGCTTTACCATGTATCTGGGCCAGCTGATCTGGCCGATGTTTGCCTTCGGCTGGGTGCTGTCGCTGATCGAGCGCGGCAAGGCGGGCCTGAAGCGCCTGCAGCCGCTGCTGGACGCGCCACTCACCGTGGACGATCACGGCATCCTGACGCACCTTGAACACGGCCCGGTCGCGCTGCACGCCGTGCGCTATGCGTACGCAGGCCAGGCCCGGCCTGCTCTCGACAACGTCAGCATCAGCCTGCAGCCTGGCCGCACGCTCGGCCTGGTGGGGCCCACCGGCGCCGGCAAGTCGACGCTGCTGCGCGTGCTGCTGCGCCAGGCCACGCCGCAGCAGGGCGACGCCACCTGGGGCGGCCAGCCCCTTGCTGCGTACACGCTGGACACGCTGCGCGCGGCAATCAGCTGGGTGCCGCAGGAGTCGTTTCTGTTTTCCGCCACCATCGCTGAAAACATCGCGCTGGCGCGGCCCGACGCCACCCGAGCGCAGATCGAGGAAGCAGCCGGCATGGCCGCCATCCACGACGATATCCTGCGCTTCCCTGAAGGTTACGATACCCCGGTGGGCGAAAAAGGCGTGACGCTCTCGGGCGGCCAGCGCCAGCGGGTGGCGATTGCGCGCTCGCTGCTGGCCGAATCGACCCTGCTGCTGCTGGACGACGCTTTGTCGGCCGTCGACACCGGCACCGAAACCCGCATCCTCGACCACCTGGCCGACCTGCGCCGGGCGCGCCCCGGCCTGTCGGCCATCATTGCCAGCCACCGCCTGTCGTCCGTCGTCAATGCCGACCTGATCGTGGTGCTGCAGGACGGCCACATCAGCGAATCGGGCAGCCACGACGAACTGCTCGCCCGCGACGGCTGGTACGCCAGCCAGTGGCGCTACCAACAACTGGAGGCCAGCCTCGATGCCATCTGAACCAACCAGCACGCCGATGCGCCAGGCCGCGTCGCTCCTCACGCGCGCCGCGCGTCCCGATGCGCGCCACCTCGGCTGGGCCATTTTCTGGCTGATCCTCGCGGCCGGCCTGGAAGTGCTCGGCCCCCTGCTCGGCAAGGCGCTGATCGACGACCACCTGCTGCCGCGCCACCTGGACGGCCCGCGCATGGCCTGGCTGCTGGGCGGCTTGCTGGTGTCGGGCTGGATCGCATCCTGGCTGCGCTACCTGCAGCTGGTCCGGTTGTCGGGCCTGGCCATGCGCTCGGTGCAGCGCCTGCGCGAATGGGTGTTCGGCCACGTGCTGCGCCTGCCGATGGCGTTTTTCGACCGCGCCATCACGGGCCAGCTGGTCAGCCGCGTCACCAACGACACCGAAGCGGTCAAGACGCTGTACATCCAGGTACTGTTCGTGATGTTGGACAGCAGCATCGTCCTGCTCGGCACCATGGCTGCCATGGCGTGGCTGGACTGGCGCCTGATGCTCATCGTGCTGTGCCTGGTGCCGGCAGTGGTGGGCATCGTGTGGCTGTACCAGCGCCTGTCGGCGCCGGCCGTCACCCGCGCGCGCGCGCTGCGCAGCGACATCAACGGCCAGATGGCCGAATCGATCGGCGGCATGTCCGTGCTGCAGGCGAATAACGCGGCCAGCCGGTTTGCCGCGCGCTTTGCCGCCACCAACGACAAGCACTACACGGCGCGCGTGGCCGAACTGCGCGCGAACGCGTTCCTGCTGCGTCCCGCGCTCGACATGCTCAACGTGATCCTGCTGGCCGTCGTGCTGTTCAGTTTTGGCCTGCGCGAAATGAACGCCGTCGAAGTGGGCGTGCTGTACGCCTTTGTCAGCTACATTGCGCGCGTGGTCGAGCCGATGATCCAGATTACGATGCAGTTCAGCGGCTTGCAGCAGGCGGTGATTGCCACGGCGCGCGTGGCGACGCTCCTGGATGAACCGGGCGCCACCGAACATGGAACCAACCGGATGGGCCCGGCAGCACGTGGCGCGGTGGACGCTCCGGCGGTATGCATGAAGGATGTGGTGTTCGCGTATGTCCCAGGCCAGCCGGTGCTGCACGGCCTGTCCCTCGACATCGCCCAGGGCGCCTTTTTCGGCATCGTGGGCCACACCGGCAGCGGCAAATCGACGCTGCTGTCGCTGCTGCTGCGCTACTACAACGCCGATTCCGGCAGCATTGCCATCCTCGGCGAACCGCTGGCGTCGATCGGCAATGCGCGCTTTCGCAGCGAAGTCGGGCTGGTGCCGCAAGACCCGTTCCTGCTGGCGGCCAGCGCCCGCGAAAACATCGACATGGGCCGCGGCCTCTCCGACGCGCAGATCGAAACTGCCGCACGTGCAGCGCATGCGCACGACTTCATCCTGGCGCTGGAAGACGGTTACGCCACCGAACTGGGGGAAGGCGGGTCGCGCCTGTCGACCGGGCAAAAGCAGCTGATCGCCATTGCCCGCGCCCTGGCGGGCGAGCCGCGCATCCTGCTGCTCGACGAAGCGACGTCGCACATCGACAGCCAGACCGAGCAGGTGGTGCAGGAAGCGCTGAGCGAACTGCGCGGGCGCGTGACGGTGATTGCCATCGCCCACCGCCTGTCGACGATCCGCGATGCCGACCGCATCATTGTCCTGAACCATGGCCGCATTGCCGAGGCCGGGCCGCACGAGGCGCTGATGCAGATCGACCAGGGGATCTATCAGCGCCTGTACATGCTGCAGCAGCTGGCAGCGTAATGTTCAGCAAATCATGAAGGATGGGTATTTGTATCCTAAATTACACATACTGATATTTCCTTCTTGCAATCTCATATAATAGCCGGCATACGCAAGGCTGCCCTGCTTTGCCATTTCGGAAATCGTCATGCGCCCAGCTCTGGTCCGTCCTCCCCGCCTTCGCCGCAGCAGCCTGCTTGCGGCAGCTTTGTGGCTGGCGTTCGGGTGCGGCGCGGCGCAGGCCCAGCCCGCTGCCGAACCGCTCAGCGCCCGCCTGGAGGAACTGCGTGAGCTGGGCCGTTTTGTCCCGGACAAGGCGCTGGATACCTTGCTGCACATGGAGCCGGAAGCACGCGCTGCCGCCGTACTGGACAAGGCCGAGTTCCTGTCCCAGGTCTGCCTGGCACGCCGGAAGATCGGGCAGCACCAGCAGGCGCTGGCCGTGTGCGACGAACTGATCGCGTTCGCCCGCCAGAACAATAACGACATCGCGCTGGCCAAGGGCCTGATCGGAAAAGGTTACGTCGTGTATGCGATGGGCGAGCAGACCGCCTCGCACCAGCTGATCTGGGAAGGTGAAAAACTCGCCAACGGCACCAGCGACGCCGGCCTGAAAATTCGCGCCGCGATTTCTTCAGGCGAGGCGTTTGCCGAGGAAGGCAACTTCCCGATGGCGCTGGCCAGGCTGGAATCGGCTGCCGCGCAGGCCCGCCAGGATGGCCGCCCGGTCAACGTCGTCATGGCGCTCAACGCCCTGGCCAAGTTGTACAGCAAGACGCGCGAATACGAAAAAGGCTTTGCCACGCTGGCCGAGGCGATGCCGTTTGCCGAGATGAGCGACTCGCCGGGCCGCGTGGCGACCCTGCGCAGCACTGAATATGGCCTGGCCATGGACGTGGGCGAACCCGCGCGCGCTGTTGCCGCGCTGCTGGCAGCCCTGAAACTGGAACGCAAGATCGGCGCCACCTGGATGGTGGCGTACACGCTGTCGGACCTGTCGGACAGTTATCTCAAGGCGCACAATTATCAGCAGGCCCTGCGCTATGCCCAGCAAGTCATCGGCGAAGCACGCGCGCTCGGCGACCTGCGCCTGGAAGCCACGGCGCGCGTCAATGTCGGCCAGGCTTACCTCGGGATGGGCCGCCTGGAAGACGGCAAGCGCAGCTTTGAGGAAGGCCTGGCGACATTTGAAAAATCCGGCAACAAGCCGGACCTGCAGTCGGTATTGTCGGAATACGGACTGGCGCTCGAGCGTGCCGGCGACCTGCAAGGCGCCGTGCTGGCGTACCATCGCGAACGCCGGCTGTCCAACGAGCTCTTTGAACGGCGGCGCCAGAAGGCAATGATGGAGCTGCAAGCCAAGTACGAAGGCGACCGCAAGGAACGCCAGATCGAACTGCTGCGCCGTGAAAACCAGGTCAAGAGCGCGGAGCTGGACAACCGCCGCCTGCAACAGCGCATCTGGTGGCTGTTGGCCGTGGTCACGGCACTGATCGCCGCCATTGTCGGCATCCTGTACAACAAGGTGCGCAACGCCAACGCCCAACTGCACGAAAAAAACCAGGAACTCAAGCAGCAAAGCGTGCGGGATCCGCTGACCGGCTTGTACAACCGGCGCCACTTCCAGGATTTCATGCGCGGCTTTACGCCGGTGGAACAAGGCGGTGACACTGTCGGTGCACTGTTCCTGCTTGACGTCGACCACTTCAAGCACATCAACGACGGCCACGGACACGCAGCCGGCGACGCCGTATTGAAAATGATCGCCACTGAGCTGAAAGAGATCCTGCGCGAGACCGACATGATCGTGCGCTGGGGCGGCGAAGAATTCCTGGCATTTTTACCGAGCATCTCGCGCACCGGACTGGAAGACGTCTCGCGCCGCGTCCTGACCGGCATCGCCGGGCGCAGCGTCGACTATCAAGGCCAGACATTGTCAGTAAATGTCTCGATCGGTTTTTCCCCCTTCCCGCTGGCGCCGGGCGGCCAGCCGCTGTCGTGGGAACGGTCCGTGAACCTGGTCGACATGGCCCTTTACCTGGCCAAGTCGCACGGACGCAACCGTGCATATGGCGTGAAGGGCTTCAACCATTTCGACGGAACGTCGATGGAAGAAATCGAAGCGAACCTGGAACAGGCGTGGCGTGCCGGCCTGGTGGATCTGTCAGTGGTGCTGGGCGGGTGGCCAGCCTTACGGGCAGCAAGCTAGGATGGCTTTGGTGGACGGTACAACCCGCCCATCCTGCACTGCGCCGACCACCCCATGCACAGTCATCGTGACTGCATGAAGGCTTCCTGGCCTGCCTCCGCCACCTGGCCGGGAACGCTCAGGGAGCGCGACGCACGGTGCCCTGGTCATACTGGTCGTCGTCAGTTTCATTCGGGGGCATCTCGGCCTGCTGGCCGCCCTCGCCCGCCGTCGGGTGGGGCACCGCGCCAGGATCTGCAGCGCTGCCGCTGCCGGCAGTTCCTGTGCCGGGGCGCATGCTCTGGTCATCACTACTTGCGTTGACGTCCTTGCCTTCGTTTTGCATCGACATGCTCATCTCCTTGTTATGAACGATAGATGCATGATAGCTCCGGCGCTGGCGCGCATGAGTAGTCTCGTAGCGACCGCAGATGTAGGATTGTTCTGTCCAGATGCGCCTTGCCAGGCCAGGATTGATCGTTGGCGGTGTTTGGACTGCAACGCACGAGTCCATCGCCGCAGGTAATTTGGCGCAATACGTACTGCGCAGCGATGCCGTGCCTGCTGGCCTACTTCTTCGGTGTCAGCATCAGCAGCCGGCCGCGCGCACCGTCTTCCAGCAGCCATAGCGCGCCATCCGGGCCAGTGCGCACGGCGCGGATGCGTTCGCCCATGTCCCAGTGGTCCTCCTTCGCCGCGGTCTCTCCGTCGAGGGCGACGCGGTCCAGCGACTGGCCCGAGAGGCCGGTGATGAAGAGGGAATTTTTCCACTTCGGGAACAGATCCGCATTGTAATAGGCAAGTCCGCCTGGTGAAATGGCTGGATTCCACGACACTTTCGGCGCCTCGAAGCCATCGCCAGGCGCGTGGTCGGGGATGTCCCGGCCGTCATAGTGGCTGCCATTCGATACCTTCGGCCAGCCATAGTTGAGGCCTGGCTTGATCAGGTTGATCTCGTCGCCATGGCGCGGCCCCATCTCCATCTCCCACAGGCGCCCTTGCCTGTCAAAGGCAATGCCCAGCAGGTTGCGGTGGCCATACGACCAGACGGCTGCATGGAAGCCCCTGGCCGCGAGCGGATTGCCGGCCGCCGGCGTGCCGTCGAGGTTCAGGCGCAGCACCTTGCCGAGTGTCGATCTGGGGTCCTGGGCAGGATCGAAAAGCTGGCGGTCGCCACTGGTGAAGAAGAGATACTTGCCATCAGGCGAAAAGCCGATACGCCCGGAGTAGTGCCCCCCGGTCGACGCTTCCTGGCCGCGGAAAATGGTCTTTGTATCCTTGAGCGTGCCGGCTGCCTGGTCCAGTGTCGCAGTGGCGAGCACGACCCGGCTGCCGGCGCCGGGACCCGCCTCGGAGTAGCTGAAATAGAGGAGTTTGCTGGACGCGAAATCGGGAGCGGGAACGATGTCCATGAGCGCGCCCTGGCCCTTGCTGCTGACGGCGGGTGTGCCGGACACTGTGCGCCTGGTACCGGTTGCGGGATCGAACAGGATCATCGCGCCCTCCTTTTGCGTCACCAGGACGTTGCCGTTCGGCAGGAATGCCATGGCCCATGGGCTGTTGAATGTACCGACCGGCTTGACCTGGAAAGGCAGGCCGCCCGTCGCGGAGGCACTGGCCTGCGCATTCGCAGTTGCCGGGGCGGCAGCGAATGCGAGCAGGGTGAGCGAAAAAGTGGTGGCAAGGCAGAGCATGCTTGAATTCATGTTTTCCAGATCTCCATTCGTGGATGATGCAGTTTGTTGGGTTGGAAAGGCATGCCGCTACGCGCCAATCCGGCATGCGGATGTCTCCGGCACGGTGCTTCAACGGCGCCAACGTTCAGGGTTGCCGCGCGCCAGGACTTCACGGCCGTGCACCCCGTCGCACACGCGCCGCGAAGTACGCGCCTGCACAGTTGGTCCATGGTGGCGCTGGAAAGTGTAGCGCAAAACTCCCGTTGCAGACGTACTCGCGCGGATCGGAATCGTGCTCGACTGGGGAAGAGCCATCCGCAAGGAAAATGCTCCCTGTATGCCCGCGTTAGTGCACCACAGCGGTACGGCGCCCTGCCCAGACCCGGCTTACCGGGCGCCCGCCCGATCGAGAACGACGCTGCCATTCAGACGTTCGCGCAGCGCATTGCAGGGCCGCCTCATTGATGACGTGCGACGGGGCCCTGGCTCATGTCACGCTGCCCGCCGCGAATCAATCAGTCAGTTCGCCGAATTCTGCATCTTCTCTCCCACCCGCTCGACCTTCTTGCCCACTTCCTTGGTCGCATCATTGAGGCCGGCACGGGCATCTTCCGTCGCGTCCGCAATGTCCCGGCGCGCCTGCTCGCCTGCCTCAGCCATTTTGCGCTTGGCTTCTTCGGCTTTGTCGATCGGTGCGTGCAGCGACTTGGCGACCCTGGCGCCCGCCTCGTCGACTGCTTTGCCGGCCTGCTGGGCCGGACCCGGCACGCCGGTGTCCTGTTTGGGCTGGCATCCTGCCAGCGCGGCCAGCGCCAGCAGCGCTGCCATCAATGTCGTCGTGCGCATGCTTCTCTCCTTCAGTTATGTTGCTCGCAAGCATACACCCAGTCCCGCAGACCAGGTGTACCTGTCTGTTACAAGCCCTGGTACAGGCGCTCGGCCCGGGCTTTCAGGGCCCTGCAGTCGCGGTTGCCGGCATCGACCATGTCGACGCACGCCTCCATCTTGTCGATCGCGCCTTTGTAATTGCCGCGGCTGATCTCGCGTTCGGCTTCTGCAATCAGGTTCTGCGCCGACTCGCCCGTTGCTTCCCGTGCCGGCGCCGCCACCGCCGCTGGCGCGCGCCTGGCTGCGTCGATGCGTTTTTTTGCCGCTGCCGTGTCGTCGTCTTCGCCGTACCGCCGCGTGAACGCGGCCAGGCGCGCGCGGGCGCGATCGACGGCCGACGCGTCCAGCGCCGCATCGATGGCGCTGGACGCGTCGGCCCACGCCTTGTCGCGCACCCTCTTGCGCTCGCACGTGCCGGCCGCCTGGTTCAGCGCCGTTTGCAGGCGCTGCAGCTGGGCCGGCGTGGCGCGCGCGCTGCGCAGGGCAATCAGTTCGGTTTGCGCCTGCTTGCCCTTGCAATCCTGCGCCAGCGCGATGGCCGCATCGATGCGCGCATCGATTTTATACGTGGCCGGGCGCGCCGCGATCCAGGCCAGCCACAGGACGGCGAGGCCGGCCGCCCACCAGATCCAGTGCAGCGGCGCGCGCTGCGGCGGAACTGCCGGCGCCCCACCGGCACGCGCAGGCTGGGGCGGCTGGGGCGGCTGCGGCTGCGGCCGGGGCGGAACCGGGGGCGGCGCAAATGCCGCAGGCTGCACAGTCGCCTCCTCGGGCGCATGCACTGGCGCCTGCACTGGCGCCGGTTTGGTCACCAGCACCGGCGCGGGCGTGTTGGGGCGCGGCACGCCACCCTGCTGCGGCGTGCCGCAGTAGGGACAAAACTTGACCAGCCGCGCCAGTGCGTGCGCGCAGGCCGGATTGATGCACTTGTGATTCATCTGCTCTTGCACGTCAAACTTTCTCAATCGGGATCAGGAATGGCATCATCGGGGTCGGGGATCGACTCGCCGAACAATCCGGCCAGCGCCGGCAGGTCGCCTGCGGCCTGCCATTTGCCGCTCTTCGGATCCCAGCGCATGTCCCACACGCGCGTGCCCCGCTCGATTTCACCGCGCGCAGCCTGCGCCGCCAGCGCCGCGACAGTAAAGGGACCGCGCTGCGCGCCGCCGACAAAGGTCTTGAAACGCTGCTCGACTGGCGCCACTGCTATCGCGACAGCGCGCCGTTCCAGCACGTCGGCAGCGCGCGCATCGCTGGCCAGGTAATCGGGCCGGAACACGCGCTTGTCGACCGGCCGCTCGACCTCCCACTGATACGCGTCATGCGACGAATCGGGCACGGCGTCGGTCCACTGCGCCAGGTTGGCCAGCGCCGCATCGATTTGCGGCGCACCCAGTCCGGGCGAGAGCATCGCGGCGCGGCGCGACCATTCCTCGAACAGGCGCCGCGCGGTAATGTTGGGCAGTGACGGCGATGGCAGCTGCGCGCCGGTTTCGTCGGCTTCGAGGCGCGGCTCGTAAACCCGCAACTGGTAATGGCGCATCAGCGCGGCCAGCAGCAACAACTGGTTCGGCCCGATGGACGTCAGGCGCTGGCGCACGGCACCAATGACCTGTTCGCGGTAATACGGCGGCAAGCCGTTCGAGCGGATGGCGAATTCGTTCCCGATCTGCAGCCACTCGCCCGATCCCGGTTCAACTTCGAACAGATACTGGCCCCGCGGCTGGAAGCTCGCTTCACGGTCGCCGAGATCGGGCCGGCGCTTGACGACGCCCAGCGCAATCGCCTGCAAAAACCATTCGTAATCATCTGCCAGGCGATTCAGTTCATCCATCGACGGCGAGATGGGATGGCGAAAACGCGTGGCGTCGAAGTGCAGGTGCGTGGGAATACGCGGGTTTTCGATCTGGTACGACGTGCGCCAGGTCGGCAAGCCACGCAGCACCGTCATCGGATAGCCTGACAGTTCGATGTAACACACTGCCCGTCCCGCCACGCCGGTGTTGACGATGGAAACCTGGTCGCCGTGAAAGGAGCCGGTGGGCGCGGCGGCGCGCAGTTCCGCTTCCATGCGGCGCCAGGCCTGCGTATCGCCTACGCCAATGAAGCATTTGAACTGGTCGGCGCGGGGCGTGAATTCAGCCGAGAAGCGCGCGTTCACCCAAGGCATGGCGCTCTTGATCCACTCGGCGAAGACGCGCTGGCGTTCGGGCGCAGCCATCCCGGACAGCACTTCCAGCAGCGGATCGACCGGCTCGGCCAGCTCGTCGACCGTCAACTGCGTCTGCGCGCGCCGGAACAGTTTCAATAACAGATCGCTGCGCAGGCGCTCGTCGGCCAGTTGCGGGAACAGGCGCGCCGAGCCGCCAAATTCCAGCAGCACCTCTTCGCTCCAGGCGCTGACATCCCCCGTCAGGCGCGCCGGCGCCGGCAATACATCGCTGGCAAGCTTGATGTAGGTGGCGTGCTCGTGGCGCGCCTCGGCGCGCAGCTGGCTGATGCGTGTATCGACGCTTCCCAGCATGGCCTGCACGAACCGGCGCCCTTCCTGGAATTCGCCGGCCACGCCACTCCACTGGGCGTTGCCATATTCGTCAGTCGACTCCGGGTCGCCCAGCCACGCGGACATGGTGCGCATGACTTCAATGGACTGGCCGGCCGCAACTGCCAGCAGGTGAAACCGCAGGTAATCGGCGATGTCGCGTTTCAGGTGGCCCATCACTTCCCTGGCTTGCGCATCCTTGCCGAACAGGCGGTTGGCGGCCTGGCCCAGGTTGCCCAGCGACTCCTCGACCTGGCGTGTGCGCAGCGCGTCGCGGATGTCGCGGTAACGCTTGCTGTTGCGCTCTGCATGCACCAGGTCGCGCTGCTGCAGGCGCGCCTTGACCTGTTCCAGCAGGGAGAGCACGAATTCCAGCCCGCCCTGCTTGCGGTCGTCGAGCAGCGCAAACAGGCGCGCCCGCAATGTCGTTTTCAGGCGCGCCGTCAGTTCGCTGGTGTGGCGCTTGATGCGGTCTTCGCTTGTTTCAGCCACGGCGCCGGCTTCGCGGATGGCGTCGCGCTCCAGCTGCGGCAAGAGTTCGGCCACCTTTTCGCGCCAGACTTTGATGTCGTAAGCGCCCATGATGCGGTCCATCTCCAGCTGCACCTTGCTCTCGACGCGCTCGAGCAGCGAGCGGCTGTCCTTGTCCAGCAGCAGCTGGTCGGTCACGGCAAACTCCTGGAACGGCGTGATGTCCACCGTCCCCTTGCGAAAATCCGGGAAGGCGTCGAACGGGTGTTCGGCCAGCGCCATCTGCTCGCGCATGAACGCATCGCGCTCGCCGTCGCCGGCGCGGCGCGCAGCCGTGCCGTCGGAGCCCACCAGGCCGAAGAAGGCTTTCACCATCAGCGCAGCCAGTTCGTAGGCGCGGATATCGTCGCGCAGGCTTTGCTGGGTATCGAGCACAGACTGGCCGAATGCCGAGTACACCTTCGAGTACGACAGGCGCATGTCGCCGAAGCGCTGCTCCGGCACCTTCGGGTTGTACGGTCCCAGCTTGTGCTGCTGCTGGTTGACGGCCACCGAGCGCTTGCGGTTGGCAAAGTCGGCCGACGCAAAATCCTCGAACAGCGTGTCGGCCACCATCTGGTAGATGTCCTTGACGTCGCTGGTGGCCTTGTTGGCCAGGTTGGCGTTGTCGACAAAGTAGACGTCGTCGAATGGCGAACCCTTGCCGACCACGCTGTCCGGGTCCATCCAGCGTACCTGCGCATTCATGTCGCGCATGGCTGTTTCCAGCTCCATCAGCGTGGCGTAGGCATTCGCCTCCGTGCGTTCCTTGTTCGCCTTGGCAAAGCCGGACGGTAAAAACATCATCAGGTCGACCTGGCTGTCCGCCACTTCCTGGCGGGCGATGGCTTTTGCGATCCAGCCCAGGTCAATCGCCGTGCCGGCGCCGGTGCCGCCCGCGCACGAGGCGATGACGACGATGCGGTATTTCGACGTGTCTACCTGCAGGCCGAGCCGCTGGTAGTTTTCCTTGCGTTCGATGCCGGCGTTGCTGCCAAGGGCATTCAACGCGCCCTTGATGCGCCCGCGCAGCTTGGGGTATTTGTCGAACAGGTACAGGCGCGCGAGCGCACGGATCTGGCCGGCGCCCTTGCTTGGGTCGATGCCGAGCGAGCGCAGTTTCTTGGGCCGCAGCGGCATCCATTTTTCAATCAGCGGAAAGCGCGCCAGGCTGTCGTCGGACTCGTGGTACTGCGGCAGGTCGAGCGGCTCGACCAGGCGCTCTTCGTCGGTGAGGCGTACCAGCTCGTACCAGGGATCGGTCTTTTGCGACTTGCCCTCGTCGATGATGGCGTGGCTGTCGAGGTCGAAATGGAGGAAGCGCGCGACCGGGAAGTCGGCCAGCGACTCGACCCGGGTCGGATGGTGGCGGTTCCAGACAGCGGACAGGATGCGGCGCCGGATGCGCAGCATGACTTCCATGCCGGTGCCGCCGGCGCCGATGAACAGCGTCGGGCGCAGGTCGACCTTGAGTTCAGCCTGCGCGCCGTTTGGCTTCAGAACGGCGTTGGGAAAATCTGCCATGGGTAGGTTCTTTCGGGGTTAGCGGCGGCCGGTGAACAGCGCGGCAATCAGGGCGATGAGGCCAATGGCGACCAGCGGGCCGGCCACGGCCAGGGTCAAAAATTTGCTGGCGTTGACGAACGCCAGCACGGCGGCCGCTGCTACAAAGCCCAGGCCCAGGAACATCAGCCAGCCCGCGCTGCCGGCCGACGACGGCGCCACGCGGCGCACAACGAGGTTGTGCACGTACGCGTTACGGACAAAGAAAAACACCACCAGCAGAACGATGAAAACAGCGCCGCCAATGGCCAGGTCGCGCGACGAGGTGTCGGTGACCGGTGCGCCGGAGACAGGGGCGATTTCCACCGGTTCGACCGCTGTCGGCGGCAGCGTGGTTGGCAATGGATTTTCCGGCACGCCCGGTGCGTCCGACGGCAGCTTGAAGCCCGGGTCGCCCGTGGGCGCAGCGGGAGCGGCCGGCGTGGATTGGTTGGCTTGCATGGTGTGTTCCTTGAATGTGGATGGCAGGTCAGCGGCCCAGGCGCACTTGCGCGCCTTCGCGCAAGTCGATCAACTGGTGGCCGAACAGGGTGGTTTTCAATTGGGCCACCTGCAGGCCCGCCTTGTCGTAAATGGGTTGCGTGCTGCCGGCCCGGCCCTGCATCGTGCGCAGTTCGTCTTCGACCGTGACGAACGCCTTGCGCGGGCGGCCGTACGCCATGGCCGTGGCAGCGGCGGCGGCCAGCAAGGCCAGCACGGCGCCGCCCAGCGCCAGCAGCGGCGCCATGCCGTAATGGACGCGCACTTCCAGCGGCAGCACGGCGGTGGATGCCTGGATGCGCGCCGGCGGCGTGAAAATCTCCGGCAGCGGATCGCCCGGGAACAATTCGGCCATGCGCTGGCGGAACGCCTGCGACAGTTCCAGCTTTTGCCCGGTCAGCTGCACGTCGATCCGGCCCGGCAGCACATAGGCGGAGCCTGCTGATTTGAGCGCTGCCAGCGACCAGTTCCCCGGCAACTGCCTGACCGGCAACTGCATGGTCGAGGCCAGCGGCTGCGGCTTGCCTGGCGCGAGATCGGTCACCTTTGCAGAACCAAGCGTGATGGGACGGTCTTCGCCGCCCACGTGCGAGCGCGCGGCGAGAACGGCGCTGCTGATCGTGTACGGATACATGCGGTTTTCCAGGTGCCAGCCGATGCGCGCCGTGGGCGTTTTGGCGGCAGCGTCGACATCGGCGCGCAGCATGCCGGTGGGCGTCATTGAAAACGTCACGCCAGGTGCGCCTTCCACCTTGCGCGGCACCAGGCGCACCGTATCGCGGTCGATCGGTTTCAGGCGCGCAGGCGGCTCGGTGATGACGCGCTGCACGCGGCCCGTTGCCAGCAGCCGGTCCAGTTCGCGCGCGCCCTCGGGCCCCACGGCAAACGCATACACCATCAAGCCATTGGCGCGGTAGTGCGCGCCCTGCACCGGCATCTTCAGCGGGAACGCCAGCGCTTTATCGATGGCGCCGCCCTGGTGGATCAGCTGGTAGAACTCGCGGTTGCGGGTGGCCGTGGCCTGGTCGTTGTTCGGGCTGTTGCGGTTGTTCGTGAACAGCCAGACGATGCCCGGCTTGCCGGCCAGTGCGGTGACGATGGCCGCATTGACTGCCTCGCCAAGGTCCGTGTCGGACAGCGCCACGCTGTTCGGTTTGTGCGCCACAGTCAGGCCGGCCAGCGCACCGGCAGTACGCGTTTTGACCGACGTGGCATCGGCCTTGAACGACAGCAGCGCTTTGGGCGATGGCGCGTTGGGCAGGCCCTGGTTGAACGACGCCAGCACGACCGGGTCGCCGTTGGTCACCACCGCATTGACCAGCTCCGCGACAAGAGGCTTGAATTGCGATTGGGGGTCGGCATAGAACGGCTCCATCCAGCCCGAGTTCTGGACCAAAAACACCTGCGGCAGCGCGTGGGCCAGCGGTGCGCCGGCGATGAGCGCCGCAGCAGCGGCAACGTGGAAAAAACGCGGCTTCACGAAGGCTCTTCCAGGCGCCAGCCGCGAATGCGGTTCCAGTCCGGATGGTGCAGCCACAGCGCGCCGTTATGGACAAACGTGCTGCATTCGCGTGGCCGCGCCAGCCGCGCGAGGTCATCGAGGATCACGTTCTTGCGGCCGATCCACTCAACCGTGGCGCGCGCGATCACGCGCGTGGCCAGCGCATCCTCGGCGCGGCCGGTGTACTGGTGCAGGCGCAGCACGATGCCGCTCGGCTGGCTGCGGTGGTCGTTGAGCACGCGCAGCAGCGGCACCACCAGCGAATCGTCTTCGTGCGGATCGTCGACCCGGGCATCCGACCAGGGTTCGTCGACCACCGCGTGGCCACGGCGGAACAGCAGGCTGGCAAAGCCCAGGCGCGCGCCGTCGATGGCCTCCTGCTGCGCCGCCGCCGTGGCCAGTTCGAGGAAGGAATAGGCCTGGCCGTCATGGCCCAGCTGCCACAGGCGCCCGTCCCGGCTCTGGGTCGGCGCGCCCAGTTCCAGGCGCGGCGCCCACGGGGCCGGCCACGGCAGGTACTGCGGCTCCTGGCCCGGCTGCCAGGTGAGCTGGCCTTCCGGATGCAGCCAGTACAGGCGGCCGTCGTACGACATCGGGCGCGTCCAGCCCGACGCCGGGGCGCCGGGACATGGGTGGTAAGTTTTTTCTGCGCCATCGTCTTGCGTGCTCATCAGGCCGGTAATACCCGTATGCCCGACGAACAGGACACCCACATGGCGCCGCAGCGCACCGGGCGCGCTGGCCAGCGGCGCATCGAACAGCGCTTCGGTGCGGAACGTTTCGTTGACCGGGTTGATGAACAGCCGCCGCAGTCCCTGGGCAGTGGGCACGATGGCCACCTCGCCGCGGCGCGGGTGCAGCGCTGGCAGCCAGGCATAGTCGGACGCGCTGAAGTCGAGCACCGAGGCCGCGTCTTCCGCGACCAGTACGTGCCACAAGCCGGCGACCGGATCGAAATACTGCAGCACGCCGCGCTTTGGCGCCAGCGCAATCAGGCGCTGTTCGGCAAAACCGAAGGTAGCGGCAGCAAACACGCAGTGCGCATTCGGCGGCGGCGCCATCGACAACTCCGCGCGCCCCATGGCGGGCGCTGCGGGGCGCTGCTCCAGGCTGTCGCCGAGCGCCACCCTGGTCACCGGCAAGCCATGCGGCAGCTGGCGCGGCAGGAACGGGTCGAGCGCCGCGCCCCACCAGTCGGCCTGCGCCGGCGCGGCGCCATCAGGTTTCTGCAACGCGTTGCCGCAGTCGGGACAAAATGCAAAGCCTTCCGGATAGACGGGCGCGCACTGGCAGGCGCCGGGCAGGGATGCCCCCAGCAACCGGGCCACGTCCGCCACGCGCGTACGCGCCGGCCCCTGCCAGTCGATGTCGCCCAGCCCGCTGCTACGCGCCAGGGTGAACTGGCCGTTGCCGTCTTCCAGCCAGGTGCTGGCTGCCGTGTCCCATCTGTATGCCATTGCTTGTCCGTGTGTTGATATATGTATGTGACTTGCCCGTTTGGCGCCAGCCACATTGTTGCAAATCAAATCATAGCGCCCCGGCAGCGTCAACGGCGCGTCGATTGACATGGTAGCGCCTGGCAAGCCTGCAAGGAGCAGCGATCGCACCTCTTTACTGTGCGGTGGCGGCGCAAGCCGCACTTGCGCCGCATTAAACGAACCCGGCTTGCGCGGCCGCACTCCCGGCAGCGCGGGCATTGTCCGTATAATTGTTTTTTCCCAGTACGTTCCCCCAGTTTATGTCCACGCATTCAGACGACCTTCCCCAGCACGCCATCGATGCCGCCACCACGCACCTGCGCGATGTGCTGGCCATCGCCATCGAACACCGCGCCCCGCACCGCGCACTGGTCGTGTTCGATACGCGCACCGGCCTGTCGCGCGCGCTCACCCAGGCGTACCGGAACAACCTGCCGGACGGACAATTCATCGACTTCGACACGATGGCCCATGACGACGTGCTGGCCGCGTTCCGGGCCATGGCCGCGCACGACCTGGTGGTGCTGGTCCAGTCGACCAATTTTCGGCTGGAAGCGTTCCGCATCCGCGTCGAACTGTTCAAGCTGGGGCTGAAAGTGATTGAACACGTGCACCTGTCGCGTATGCCCGGCGTGCAGGGCGAGCACTACATCGCAGCGCTGGCCTACGACCCGGCCTACTACCGGGGCATTGGACAAAAGCTCAAGGCGCGCATCGATGCCGCCGGCAGCGCGGTAGTGCACGGTGGCGGCGAGCAGCTGGTGTTTGCCTCAAGACTGGAGTCGGCCAAGCTCAATATCGGCGACTACAGCGCCATGAACAACGTGGGCGGCCAGTTCCCCATCGGCGAAGTATTTACCGAAGCGCAGGACCTGGAAGCAGTCAACGGGCGCGTGCAGGTCCACGTGTTCGGCGACACGGCGTACCTGGTCAACCGTCCGGCCGAGCCGATCACGCTCGTCGTGGAACGGGGCCGCGTGGTCGACGCCATCGGCAGCACGCCGGCCTTCGACCAGGTGCTGGCCAACATCCGTGCCGAGGAAGGCGAAGTATGGCTGCGCGAACTGGGCTTCGGCATGAACCGCGCCTTCACGCGCGAGCGGCGCGTCGACGACATCGGCACATACGAACGCATGTGCGGCATCCATTTGTCACTGGGCGCCAAGCACGGCGTCTACCAAAAACCCGGCTTCAAGCGCAAGGACGCGCGCTTTCACATCGACGTGTTTGCAGTGACGGATGCGGTGTATCTCGATGATGAGCGGGTGTATGACGATGGGGCGTGGACGGTGTGAACCGGATGCGAAATGTTGAGCGTGCGTGAAGGCGCCAAAGACCATCGTTCGAAAGCTGAACAAACCCCTTGCAAATTCGCTCGTTTGAACTATCCTGATGTCTCAAAGGAGACAACTATGCCCAAGGCCAAATCCGTCGCAAACGTAGTTACAGTGCACCACGTCGCTGAAGATGCCATGGTGTATCGCGTTGATCCGCACATGCGTATTGCCCGGATCCGGCAAGGTATTCCGGCGTCGACGATCAATCACCTGTCGGCGCGCATGGGCATGACCAAGGAAACGCTGCTGGCCAGCCTTGGCCTGTCACGCGCCACCATCAGCCGCAAGGAAAGGGAGGCTGCCATGTTGTCCAAAGATGAATCGGAACGGGTGCTGGGCGTTGAATCGCTCATCGGGATGGTCCAGACCATGGTCGAACAATCCGGCAATCCGGCCGGGTTCGATGCAGCGCGCTGGCTTTCAGCTTGGCTGACCAGCCCGGTTCCGGCGCTGGGCGGCGCCACCCCGGCCAGTTACCTGGACACCTTCGAAGGCCAGAAGATGGTCGGCGAACTGCTTGCAATGAGCCAGAGCGGAGCCTATGCATGACCGTGCCGGTGTGGCGCATCGCGGTCGAAGCCCCGGCATATGCAGCCAATGACCTGAGCGGTACCGGTGCGAAGGTGACAGGTGGACGCTGGAACAGCCAGGGCGTGCCGGTTCTCTATTGCGCCACGAACATTGCGCTGGCCACACTGGAAACTGTGCACTACCTGCGCAGCGCCAGCCTGCCCTTCAACCGCTACCTGGTGCGCATCGACATCCCCGATGCAGTATGGGGCGCACGCCAGGTGCTCGACCCACTCCCTGGCGGCTGGGATGCGATTCCTGCCGGCCTGGCTTCCAGGACGGCGGGCGACGCCTGGAGCAAGTCCGGCGCGAGCGCCCTGCTCCTTGTGCCATCGGTAATTGTCCCCGACGAATACAACGTGCTGGTCAATCCGCAGCATGCCGGCGCCAGCGCATTGCGTGCGACCACCGTCAGGCGCTGGCTGTACGACCCGCGCTTTTTTCAGTAAGTGCCGGGTACAATTCCGGTCATCACCCTTTTCGGATTGCACCATGCTGACACCCGCACAAACCGCCGCCTGGCAGCGCGACGGCTTCATCGTCCTGCCCGATTTCAAAAGCGCGGCCGAGATCGCGCAACTGCGCGCGCGCGCCGAACAGATCGTCGACGACTTCGACCCCAGCCAATCGCGCACCATTTTCACGACACGTGACCAGGAAAGCGCCAGCGACGCCTGGTTCCTCGGTTCCGACAACACGGTGCGCTGCTTTTTCGAGGAAGAGGCCTTCGGCCCGGACGGGCAACTGAGACAAGCCAAGGCGCTGTCGATCAACAAGATCGGCCACGCGATGCACGACCTCGACCCCGTGTTTGCAGCGTTTGCACGCAACCCGAAACTGGCCGAACTGGCAGGCGACCTGGGTCTGGCGGATCCGAAAATCTGGCAGGCCCAGTATATTTTCAAGCAGCCCGGCATTGGCGGCGAAGTGCGCTGGCACCAGGACGCGACGTTTTTCGACTCGATCCCCATCAGCGTGACGACATTCTGGTTTGCGCTGGAAGACGCCACCATCGACAACGGCTGCCTGTGGGCCGAGCCGGGCGGGCACCGGGGTCCCCTGCGCGAACGGTTTGTCCGCGCAGGGGATGGCATCACGATGGAAAAACTGGATGCGACGCCATGGCCCGATGACAGCGTGGCCGTGCCATTGGAAGCGAAGGCCGGCACGCTGATCTGCTTTCACGGCTTGCTGCCGCATTACAGCGCGCCGAACCGGTCACCGAAGTCGCGCCATGCCTTCACGCTGCACGCGACCGATGGTGGCACAGCCTATTCAGCCAACAACTGGATCCAGCGCGACGCCACGCTGCCGGTGCGCGGCTTCGCCTGATCCTACCGGACCAGCTGGCGCCGCTCGCCAAACGGCAACGGATCGGGCGTCGGCTGCGTTTCATACACGCCGGCTGCAATGGTCTTGAATTCATTTTCAACGGCCAGCAGGGCGTCGACGATATCCGGATCGAAATGCTCGCCGCGGCCCTGGCGAATCAGTTCGATCGCGGTTTCGTGCGTGAAGGTCGGCTTGTAGACACGCGGGGAAATCAGCGCGTCGTACACGTCAGCCACGGCCATCAGGCGCGCCGACAATGGAATCGCGGTTCCCATCAAGCCTTCGGGGTAGCCGGTACCGTTCCATTTTTCCTGGTGCGAGCCGGCAATCTCGTGGGCGTAGCGCAGGAACCGCGTGTCACCGCCAATGGCCGTGGCAACGGAGGCAATCGCATCGCGCCCGTACACCGTGTGCTGTTTCATGATCTCGAATTCGTCAGGCGTCAGGCGGCCCGGCTTGTTCAGGATGGCGTCCGGCACGCGCAGCTTGCCGATATCGTGCAGCGGCACGGCCTGCGCCATCAGCGCAATGTCCATATCGGCCAGTTCGGCGCGGTAGCTGCCGTGAAAGCGCATCTCGCGCGCCAGGGCAGTGAAATAGCGCTGGGTGCGGCGCACATGGCGCACCGTGTCCGGATCCCCCACTTCCGCCAGGCAGGCAATGGCCATGATGGCCGCATCGCGCACTTCGACCACTTGTTTCGTGCGTTCCGCAACCAGGCGGTTCACGCGACCCGGTTCATCCTTGCCAGCGTTGCGTAAACGCCTCAATTCCATATGTGTGGCGACGCGCGCCAACAACAATTCGGGCACGACAGGTTTGCGCAATACATCGACTGCACCCTCTTCCAGCGCGCGGCGGCCGCCGAACGCTTCAGCCGAGGCGCTCAGCATCAGCACGGGAATGTCCGTTGTCAGGAAACTCGATTGCAACTCATGCAACACCTCGTAGCCATCCATATCGGGCAGCGACTCGTCGAGCAGGATCAGCTCCGGGCGTGGCAGCGCCGCCACCTTCTGGAACGCGCCCTCGCCGCTGGCCGCCATGCGCACCGTGTAGCGCTCGCGCAGCAAGCCTTGCATGGTCATCAGGTTGTCGGACGAACTGTCCACGATCAATATAGTTGGCTTAATATCCATGCCCGATCAACAATGATTTGTTTTTTCTAAGTAACAAACATGATCATAGCGTGCCGTGCATGTTTCAGGTTTTTTACAATCCTAAAAAACAATTGCATATGCACAAGGATTAAAATAGTTTTTCCATTACTGCAAGTTCAGACAGGGAAATAATGATTCGTTTGATGACGCGAACAATGCTGGGCCTCGCAACCCTCGGCCTGACCTTCTCCACGCTCGCGGCCGAACCGGCCAACACGGGTTTCGACGACAAATTCCGCCAGCTCGAAGAAATGCTGCCGACGCCGACGACCATCCGCACCGCCTCGGGCGCACCGGGCGCCGCCTACTGGCAGCAGCGCGCCGATTACAGCATTCGCGCCACGCTCGACGAAAACCGCCGCACGCTGACCGGTTCCGAGACCATCACGTACCACAACAATTCGCCGGACGCCCTGTCCTACCTGTGGGTGCAGCTGGACCAGAACATCTACAAGCCGAATTCGGATGCGCGCACCACGGCGCTGGTGCCGTCGCGCGACGCCTGGGCCAACGCCAAGGATGCCGACGCCGGCCTGAAATTCGACGGCCTGCGCTCGACGCTCGAGGGCAACGCCTTCGAAGGCGGCTTCAATATCGGCGCCGTCAAGGACAGCAGCGGCCGTCCGCTGCGTTACGTCATCAACCGCACGATGATGCGCATCGACCTGCCGACGCCGCTGAAGGCTGGCGGGCGCGTGGCGTTTTCCATCGACTGGAACTACAAGATCAACGAGCAGAAGGTGCTCGGCGGGCGTGCCGGCTACGAAAAATTCGACGACAAGAACGACCTGTTCGAAATCGCGCAGTGGTTCCCGCGCATGGCTGCCTATTACGATACTTACGGCTGGCAGCACAAGCAGTTCCTCGGCGCCGGCGAATTCACGCTGGAATTCGGCGACTACGACGTGCAGCTGACCGTCCCGGCCGACCATATCGTGGCGTCGACCGGCGACCTGCTCAACCCGGACGCGGTGCTCACCCCTACCCAGCGCGAGCGCCTGCGCCAGGCAAAAACCGCCAGGGCGCCCGTGATCATCGTCACGCAGGCAGAAGCGGAAGCGGCTGAAAAAGGCCGCAGCACCGCCAGCAAGACGTGGCACTTCCGCGCCAAAAACGTGCGCGACTTTGCGTTTGCGTCGAGCCGCAAGTTCATCTGGGATGCGCAGGGCTATAAAAAAGACAGCAGCGACGTGATGGCCATGTCCTTCTATCCGAAGGAAGGCAACCCGCTTTGGGAAAAGTATTCGACCCAGGCGATCATCCACACCATCGACCAGTACAACAAGTACTCCTTCGACTACCCGTACCCGACCGCCATTTCCGTCAACGGCCCGGTGGGCGGCATGGAATACCCGATGATTTCGTTTAACGGCCCGCGCCCGGTGAAGGACAAGAAGACTGGCGCAATCACCTATTCGAAGCGCTCGAAATACGGCCTGATCGGCGTGGTCATCCATGAAGTGGGCCATAACTACTTCCCGATGATCGTCAACTCGGACGAGCGCCAGTGGACCTGGATGGACGAAGGCCTGAACAGTTTTGTCCAGTACCTGGCCGAGCAGGCGTGGGAAGAAAACTATCCGCAGTCGCGCGGCGAGCCGCGCGCCATCACCGCCTACATGCGTAGCAAAAACCAGGTACCGATCATGACCAACTCGGAGTCGGCCATCCAGCTCGGGTTCAATGCCTACGCCAAGCCGACTGCCGCGCTGATCGTGCTGCGGGAAACGGTGCTGGGCCGCGAGCTGTTCGATTTTGCGTTCCGCGAATACGCCCAGCGCTGGAAGTTCAAGCGTCCAACCCCGGCCGATTTCTTCCGCACGATGGAGGACGCATCCGGCACGGACCTCGACTGGTTCTGGCGCGGCTGGTTCTACACGATCGACAATGTCGACGTCAGCATCGACGGCATCACAGAAATGAACATCAACACCAAAAATCCGGAAGTCGAGCAGGCCTGGAAACGCGCCCAGCGCGCAGAGCAGCCCATTTCGATCACGGACCAGCGCAACAAGGGCCTGGCACGGCGCGTCGATGCGCATCCGGAACTGAAAGACTTCTACAACGAACACGACGACTTTACCGTGACGAACAAGGAGCGTAACAAGTACAACGAGTCGGTGGGCGAACTGGAAGACTGGCAGAAGGCGCTGCTCAACCAGGGCAAGCATTTGTACCTGGTCGATTTCACGAACATCGGCGGGCTGGTCACGCCGCTGGTGCTGGAAATCCAGCTCGCCAGCGGCAAGAAATATATCGAGCGCGTGCCCGCCGAAGTGTGGCGTTACTCGTCGAAGAAGATCACCAAAATGATCGTCACCGACGAGCCGATGACAGGCCTGACGCAGGACCCGTACTGGGAAACGGCCGATACCGACACCAGCAACAACAGCTGGCCGCGCAAGGTGACGCCGTCGCGCGTGGAACTGTTCAAGAGCCGCCCGGCCGGTGGCGACGACATGATGAGCGACTACAACACCAAGCTCAAACCCGCTGGTGAAAAGCCTGCTGAATAAGCCTGCCTGAATGCCCCGCCGGCAGCCGCGCCATCACAAGCGCCGCTGCCGGTTCTTCATTTTTTGATGGACACCGTATGCACTTGACCAGATTGACCGCCCTCCTCATCGCCGCCCTGGCTACCAGCGCCAGCGCCGCCACCATCGCGGAAGACAAATTCCGCCAGCTCGAAGAAATGCTGCCCACGCCAACGACGATCCGCACCGCGTCCGGCGCACCCGGCCACGCGTACTGGCAGCAGCGCGCCGATTATAAAATCCGCGCCACGCTCGATGAGGCCAACCGCAGCGTGACAGGCGCCGGCACGGTCACCTACTACAACAATTCGCCGGATACGCTCTCGTACCTGTGGGTGCAGCTGGACCAGAACATGTTCCGCGCCGACTCCGACAACCGCACCGGCACGACACAACCGTCGCGCAGCGCGTGGTCCAATGCCAAGGGCGAAGCCGACGGCCTGAAGTTCGACGCCATGCGCTTCATGCTCGAAAGCCGCACGTTCGATGGCGGCGTCACGATCGACAGCATCACTGCCGGCGGACGCCCTTTGAAGCACACCATCAACCGCACGATGATGCGCATCGACCTGGACCAGCCGTTAAAACCGGGCCAGCGCTTTTCATTCGATGTCAGCTGGCGCTTCAAGATTCCCGAGACGACGGTCCTGGGCCGGCGCATGGGCTTCGAGCGTTTTAAAGACGGCAACGACATTTTCGAGATCGCCCAGTGGTTCCCGCGCATGGCGGCGTATTACGACACCTATGGCTGGCAAAACAAGCAGTACCTGGGCAGCGGCGAATTCACGCTGGAATTCGGCGACTACGATGTCGCACTGACCGTCCCGGCCGACCACATCGTGGCCGCCACGGGCGAACTGCAGAACGCCGGCGCCGTGCTGACAGCGGCCCAGGCCAGCCGCATGGCGCAGGCGCGCAAGGCTACCAAACCCGTGCTGATCGTCACGCAGCCTGAAGCCGAAGCTGCCGAAAAAGCCCGCGCCACCGCCACCAAGACCTGGCACTTCAAGGCAAAAAATGTGCGCGATTTTGCGTTCGCGTCGAGCCGCAAGTTCATCTGGGATGCGCAGGGCTATAAAAAAGACAGCACCGATACGCTCGCCATGTCCTTCTACCCGAAGGAAGCGAACCCGCTGTGGGGCCAGTACTCGACCCAGGCCGTGGTCCACACCATCGAGCAGTACAACAAGTATTCGCTGGACTACCCGTATCCGGTAGCCATCTCCGTCAACGGCCCGGTGGGCGGCATGGAATACCCGATGCTCTCGTTTAACGGGCGGCGTCCGACCAGGGATGAAAAAACCGGCGCGCTGACGTATTCGAAGGCCACCAAATATGGCCTGATCAGCGTGATCATCCACGAAGTCGGGCACAATTATTTTCCGATGATCGTCAACTCGGACGAGCGCCAGTGGACCTGGATGGATGAAGGCCTGAACAGCTTCCTGCAGTACCTGGCCGAGCAGGCGTGGGAAGAAAACTATCCATCGAATCGCGGTATTCCCTCCAACATCACTGCCTACATGCGCTCGAGCGACCAACAGCCGATCATGACCAACGGCGAATCGGTGACGCAGGTCGGCGCCAATGCCTACGGCAAGCCTGCCACTGCCCTGAACATCCTGCGCGAGACAGTGCTGGGCCGCGAGCTGTTCGACTTCGCCTTCCGCGAATACGCGCAGCGCTGGAAGTTCAAGCGCCCCACGCCGGCCGACCTGTTCCGCACCATGGAAGACGCGTCCGGCACGGACCTCGACTGGTTCTGGCGCGGCTGGTTTTACACGACCGACGCAGTGGACGTGAGCGTCGACGGCATCACGGAACTGCATATCGATTCGAAAGACCCCGAAGCTGAACAGGCCTGGAAACGGGCGCAGCGTGCGGCCGAACCGGTGTCGGTCACCGACCAGCGCAACAAGGGCATGGCGCGGCGCGTGGACGCGCATCCGGAGCTGAAGGATTTTTACAATGCCAACGACGACTTCACGGTCACGAACAAGGCGCGCAACCAGGCGGCAGACGACGTGGCCGGACTGGAAGACTGGCAGAAGGCGCTGCTCAGGCAAGGCAAACACCTGTACCTGGTCGATTTTTCAAACAAGGGCGGCCTGGTGTCGTCGCTGATCCTGGAAATCCAGCTGGCCAGCGGCAAAAAGACCATCCAGCGCATTCCGGCTGAAATCTGGCGCACGTCGGCAAGGAAGATCACCAAGCTGCTGGTACTCGATGAACCGATGACCGGCCTGGTCCAGGATCCGTTCCTGGAAACAGCCGATATCGACACCAGCAACAACGGCTGGCCGCGCAAGGCCACGCCGTCGCGCGTGGAGCTCTTCAAGAGCCGCCCGGACGGTGGCGACGACCTGATGAAAGATTACGCTACCCCGTTGAAACCGCCGGCAGCGAAGGAGGGTAAATGATCCGGCGTGCCGCCCTGCTGGTGATGGCCCTGGCACTGGCCGGCGCGGCGCCTGCGTGGGCGCACCGCTTCCACGTCGGGATTGCCGAAGTGAGCTTCAATGCCCGCACCGGCAGCCTGGAAGTGGTGCACACCTACATGGCGCACGATGTCGAAGCGCTGCTCGCGACGCTGCATCAGCGCCAGTTCGACATGAGCACGCCGGCCGACCAGGCCCTTTTCCGGCAGTACCTGGAGCGCCAGTTCTGGATCAACGGCGCCAGCAAACGGGTGCCGCTCAAATGGCTCGGCATGACGGCGGACACGGAAAACATCACCGTCTACCAGGAAGCGCCGGGCACGCCGCTGGGCCAGGCCACCGGCATCCACCACGCGGTGCTGGCCGATTTTTTGCCCGACCAGGTCAACACGGTCAATATCAAGGATGGCGCCACCATCCGCACGTTGACGTTTGACCGCGCGCACCTCGATCGCCCCCTGCGCTGAAAGGCGACCTGGCGGGGCGGGCGGCTCTCTGCTAGGCTGTCGGCATGACCATTCCCGCTCTCCCCTATTCCTCTCCCGCGCAGCTGGCCGACGCCCTGCGCCGCGATGGTTTCGCGCTGGTGCGCCCACAGGACGTGGCGCAGCTGGCCGGCTGCACGCTCGACCAGCTGGCCGCGCTGGCGCCCAGCTGGAACCGCCTTGAACTCGACCATTATCTGAAGGACGGCGGCCGGTACCGGCGCCGGCGCCACTCCTGCTTCGTGCAGACGGGCGAAGAACTGGCCCAGGCGCCGCACCGCGCGCACTGGCAGCCGCTTGAATACAACGCGCTGCATGGCGGCATGCGGCGCCTGTTCGAGCCGGTCGAGCCGAGCATCGTGGCCAACCCCGCCTGGACGCAGCTGCTGCGCGCGCTCGGCGACGTGTGCTCGCAGGTCAAGGCGGCGCCGGCATGGTTCGTCGAAGCGCACCAGTTCCGCATCGATACGGCCAACGGCATCGGCCGGCCCACGCCGGAAGGCGCGCATCGGGACGGCGTCGATTTTGTCGCGGTACTGCTGGTGGGGCGCGAGGGGATCAAGGGGGGCGAGACGCGCGTATTCGAAGCCGACGGGCCGCGCGGGCAGCGCTTTACCATGCTCTCCCCATGGACCTTGCTGCTGCTTGACGACGCAAAGGTAATTCACGAGTCGACGCCGATCCAGCCTGTGGCGGACGGCGGGCATCGGGATACGCTGGTGCTGACGTGGCGGGCGAATGCGTTTCAGGGTGATGATTAGGCAAACGCGTTTTTTATCTTAATGCATGCGTGGCATGGGTCCCCGCCTTCGCGAGGATAAAAAAAGGCCCGCTCAACCTCGTGGAGGCGGCGGGCTGAAGTCCAATTTTTTTTGAAAACTGGAGGAGACAGGTTCAATATAAACCGGTTTATGGTGCAGTGCAATACGGTGTAACTACGGTACAACAACAGTAAGCATGTAGGCGTTCACGCCTGGATGAGTTCAAACCTCAGCCGTTTATGCGGCAGTGCGGGAAACAGCGTGGCGCACAATCGAATGTCCGCCCGGAAAGCAGCACGCTGGTGACGCAATGCCGCCGGCGCAGGCTGTCCAGAGCGGTTACGGCCATTTCAAGGCGCGAAAATGTAACCGAGGATGCCTTCCAACGTCACAAAATTTGCGACAGTCAGTGCATGGGGTTTGTTAAACTGTCCCCTTGTCCGTGGCCCCTGTACGTACACAATCTGCTGTTCCGCATTTGCCTCACTCATCGGATCCACTACATGAATCGACCAGACTTCCCCTTCGCCCCTGCGCGGACGGCCATCGCCCTGTGCGCCCTGCTGCTTGCCACCGCCAGCATGGGACAAGCCGCCGACAAGGAAAAAGCCGCACCCGTCCGTCCCGCGCTGACGGTCACCAGCATCAAGGCGGCGTCAAACAGCCTGCCCATGCAGCTGGCGGCCAATGGCAACATCGCGCCGTGGCAGGAAGCGATTATCGGCAGCGAATCGAACGGGCTGCGCCTGGCCGATGTGCGCGTCAATGTCGGTGACGTGGTGAAGAAAGGCGATGTACTGGCCGTGTTTTCTGCAGATACCGTCAATGCGGACGTGGCGCAAAGCCAGGCCGCGCTGATGGAAGCGCAGGCGAACGCCGTTGAAGCGGTGGCCAACGCCAAACGGGCGCGCGGGCTGGGCGACTCGGGCGCGCTGAGCCAGCAGGAAATCACGCGCTACCTGACGGCCGAAGGCGCCGCCAATGCGCGCATTGCATCGGCGAAGGCGAACCTGACAGCGCAGCAGCTGCGGCTGAAATATACGAAAGTCGTCGCCCCTGACAACGGCGTGATCTCGGCACGCAGCGCCACTGTAGGCAGCGTGGTGGGCGTGGGCACGGAACTGTTCCGCATGATCCGCCAGGGCCGCCTCGAATGGCGCGCGGAAGTGACGGCCGCCGAACTGGCGCGCATCAAGCCGGGCGCAAAAGTCGTGGTGAAGGCAGCCAACGGCAGCGAACTGACGGGCAAGGTGCGCATGATTGCCCCGACTGTCGACCTGCAGACGCGCACCGCGCTGGTGTATGTCGACCTGCCGGCGTCGCTGTCGGCCAGCGCCCCCTTCAAGGCCGGCATGTATGCCAGCGGCCTGTTCGACATGGGCATGTCGAATGCCGTGACGCTGCCGCAGCAGGCCATCGTGATCCGCGACGGCTTCAGCTACGTGTTCCGGTTGAACGCCGACAGCCGCGTCACCCAGGTCAAGGTCATCACCGGCCGCCGCCTGGCGGACCGCATCGAGGTGGTCAAGGGCCTCACGCCGGACGCCACCATCGTGGTCTCCGGCGCCGGCTTCCTGAACGACGGCGACCTGGTACGCAATGTCGCCGCGCCGCAGCCAGCCGTGGCCGCGCGCTAAAAGGACTTCCCATGAATTTTTCCGCGCTATCGATCAAGAGCCCGATCCCGGCGATCATGCTGTTCGTGCTGCTCACGCTCGCGGGCCTGCTCGCTTACAAGATGAACGAGGTGCAGGACTTCCCCGACATCGAACTGCCCATCGTCACCGTCAGCGCCGTGCTCGACGGCGCCGCGCCGGCCCAGCTGGAAACCGAGGTGGCGCGCAAGATCGAGGATTCGGTCGCCACGCTGCAGGGCGTCAAGAACATCTACACCAAGGTGCTCGACGGCGCCGCCACCGTCACCGTCGAATTCATCCTCGAGAAGGATTTGTCGGATGCGGTCAACGACGTGCGCGATGCGGTCGCGCGCGTAAAAGCCGATCTGCCGGCCGAAATGCGCGACCCGAGCGTGACCAAGGCCACCACGGCCGGGCGCGTCGTCATGACCTTCACCGCTGCAGCCGCGCCGGGCAAGGCCGGCGTGCCGCTGGACGACCAGGAACTGAGCTGGTTCGTCGACAATGCCGTCTCCAAGCGTTTGCTCAGCGTCCCCGGCGTGGGCGCCGTGAAACGCGTCGGCGGCGTCTCGCGCGAAGTGCGCGTGGAACTCGACGACGCGCGCATGGCGGCACTGAAGGTGTCGGCGCTGGACGTGTCGCGCCAGCTGCGCAATGTGCAGCGCGAAGAACCGGGTGGGCGGGGGGACGTCAGCGGCGCCGAGCAATCGGTGCGCACCATTGCCACCGTGCAGACGGCGCAGGAGCTGGCCCGGCTCGATATCCCGCTGCTCGACGGGCGCCATGTGCGCCTCGACCAGGTCGCGACCGTCACCGACACCGTGGCCGAACCGCGCTCGCTGGCCGAGCAGGACGGCAGGCGCGTGGTCGCTTTCGAGGTGTTCCGCACCCGCGGCGCCAGCGAAATCAAGGTGGGCGATGGCGCCCGCGCTGCCATGGCCGAGCTGCAGAAAACCCATCCCAACGTGGTGCTCAAAGAAGTCATCGACAACGCCGCGCCGGTGCAGGAAAACTTCGAAGTGTCGATGGAGATGCTGTACGAAGGCGCGATCCTGGCCGTGCTGGTGGTGTTCTGGTTCCTGCGCGACTGGCGCGCCACGTTTGTGGCCGCCGCCGCCCTGCCCCTGTCTGTCATTCCCGCGTTCCTGGGCCAGTACCTGTTCGGCTACACGCTCAATATGGTGACCCTGCTGTCGCTGGCGCTTGTGGTGGGCGTGCTGGTCGACGACGCCATCGTCGAAATCGAAAACATTTCGCGCCACCTCCGGATGGGCAAATCGCCGATGCAGGCCGCGCTGGAAGCGGCCGACGAAATCGGCATGGCAGTCATTGCCACGACCTTTTCACTGGTGGCGGTGTTCCTGCCGACCGCATTCATGGGCGGCATCCCGGGCAAATTCTTCAAGCAGTTCGGCTGGACCGCGGTGCTGGCGATCCTCGCCTCCCTCCTCGTGGCGCGCCTCCTTACGCCAATGATGGCGGCCTACATCCTCAAGCCGTCGAAACACGGCGAAGAAAAAGACGGCTGGCTGATGACGCGCTATCTGGCCACCATGCGCTGGTGCCTGACGCACCGGCTGGTGACGGTGATTTCCGCCGGCGTCTTCTTCGCCGCCTCGATCGGCCTGGTGTTCCTGCTGCCGACTGGCTTCGTCCCCGCCAACGACCGCGGCCAGACCCAGATCACGGCCGAGCTGCCGCCTGGCTCCACGCTGGCTGAAACGCACGCAGTCTCGGAACAGGCGCGCCGCCTGGCAATGCAGGTGCCGGGCGTGACCGGCATCTTCAGCTCGATCGGCGGCGGCTCGTCCGGCGACGCCTTCGCCCCCGGCGCTGCCGCCGAGGCCCGCCGCGCGGTGCTGACCGTTACCACCCTGCACCGCAGCAAGCGCGACGAATCGCTGGCATCGATCGAGTCAAGCATCCGCGCCAAACTCGACCAGGTGCCCGGCGCCCGCTTCTCGGTCGGCCCGCCCGACACCGGCGTCAAGATGCAGCTGGTCCTGCGCAGCGAAGACCCGGCCGCCCTGAACCTGGCCGCGCAAGCCGTGCTGCGCGATTTGCGCACGCTGCAAGGCGTCGGCAACGTCAACTCCACGGCAGCGCTGGTGCGCCCGGAAATCATCGTGCGGCCTGATTTCGCCAGGGCCGCCGAACTGGGCGTGACGGCTGCATCGATCGGTGAAACCGTCCGCGTGGCCACCGCCGGCGACTACGATCTCGCGTTGACCAAGATGAACCTGACCGAGCGGCAGGTACCGATCCGCGTCAAGCTGCCCGACACCGTGCGCGCCGACCTGGACGCCATCGGCCGCCTCACCGTCCCGGGCCGCAACGGCCCGGTCATGCTGGCCAATGTCGCTTCGGTGACGATGGAAAGCGGCCCGGCCCAGATCGACCGCCTGAACCGCTCGCGCAATGTCACGTTCGACGTTGAGCTGTCGGGCCGCTCGCTCGGCGAAGTCAATGCCGAAGCGCGTGCGCTGCCGGCCATGAAAAACCTGCCGGCGTCGGTGCAAATCGCCGAACTGGGCGACGCGCAGGAAATGGCGGGGCTGTTCGTGAGCTTCGGCATTGCCATGCTGATTGGCGTGCTGTGCATCTACGGTGTGCTGGTGCTGCTGTTCACCGACTTCATGCAACCGATCACGATTCTCGCCGCGCTGCCGCTATCGATCGGCGGCGCCTTCGTGGCGCTGCTGGTCACTGGCCGCGCATTGTCGATGCCGTCGATGATCGGCCTGATCATGCTGATGGGGATCGTGACGAAGAACTCGATCCTGCTGGTCGACTACGCGATCCTGGCCAGGAAAGAAGGCATGAACCGCTTCGACGCGCTGGTCGACGCCTGCCACAAGCGAAGCCGGCCGATTCTGATGACCACCATTGCCATGGGCGCCGGCATGCTGCCGCTGGCGCTGGGCATTGCCGGCGATCCGAGCTTCCGCTCCCCAATGGCCATTGCCGTGATCGGCGGCCTGATCACGTCAACATTGCTCAGCTTGCTGGTGGTGCCGGCCGTGTTCACCTACATCGACGACCTGGAACACTGGATGGGACGCATGGCAGGCAAGATGCGCGGCAAAGGGCATGTACCGGCGGCGCCGGCAACGAAACCGGCGCTGGTGGATTAGCGCAATACGTTTCCCATTAAAAACGCCGGCATTCGCCGGCGTTTTTCATTTCTCAACAATCAACAACACGCAATCAAAAAATGATTGCCAGCAAAATGATGATGGGAATGGGAATACCGATCATCCACAACAGAATCGAACGCATGATAGCTCCTTGAATTAACGGTGAAGTGGCGAATTGACGTGGGCGACGTTGTCGCGCAGGCGGCCACCGAAGGTTGCAGCGAGGCTGGCAACGAACGCGCCCAGCAGCAGGGATACCGTCAGCCACAGGGCCGCAGTGGCAGCGGCTTTACGGGCTTTGTCGGCTGCGTCCTTGGCCACGGCCTTGGCTTTCTCGGCTGCGGCATTCATGCGGGCATAGACGTCGTCGACACGCTTTTCAGCGTCGGCCGGGGCCATGCCGGTACGGGCGGCAACCATTTGCGCCAGGTAGGTACGGTCATCTGCGGCCAGGCTGCCGTTCCGGATGCTGGTGGCGAAGATGCGGCCCACTTCAGCGCGCGGATCGGCGTTGGCGTCGGTGACCGGTTTATCTGTGCGCATCAGCATGTCGGTGAAGTAGTCGCCCGGGTTGAGGGTCGCGCCTGCATTGCCATCCTTGGCGGCAGCAGTACCGGCAGCAGCAGCGCCGGCCACGGCGGTTTTGGCGATGCCGCCACCTGCCGATGCCGCGCCGGACAGGGCCGACGTTACTGCGCTGCCGAACAAGGCTGCGGTCAGCAGGGTGGCAACGGCCCAGGCCAGCAAACCATGCGCCGTATCGCGGAAATAGACTTCGTCGGTGTGCACGGTGGACCATTTCACGCGCAGGCGGCCAGCCATGTAGCCGCCGATGCCGGACGCGATGAGCGAGGTCAGCGAAATCCACACGATGGTGGTCACGCCCATCACGACGGCGCTGTGGTCTTCATACGGCGACAACGTGGAAAAGCCGAGGCCCGTGCCCAGCAGGGCCAGGATCAGCGACAGCGCGGCAGCCGCGACGGCGCCCGCGAAAATCGCGCCCCAGGAGACGCCGGAGCGCTTCGTTTCGCCGGTACTGTCCGCACCCAGGGCAGGTGGATAGCCATTGCCATTGGCAGTTGGAGTATTCATGCAGTCTTCCTTTTATGCTTGTTGATCTTGTTCGAGGCAAAAAAGAACCGGCCAATGATGCAGGCCGGTTCTTTTATCGCGTTACGCGCTGCAAGTAAAACTTACTTGCGGCCGCCCAGCAGCTTGGCCAGGATGAAACCTGCGCCAACGGCCAGCGCTACCGCGGTGCCCGGCTTGGAGACGACATAGTCGCGGCCAGTGACGGTCAGGTTGCCGTAGGCATCGCGCAGGTTGGCGGTTTTGTCGGTGAGTGTGCCGCCTGCACCAGCGAGCGCGCCAGACAGGCGGTCCACGCCAGCGTGGGCTTTCGACGCCAGCTTGTCGACCAGCGGCTGGGCCGAACCGGCTACCTTGTCGATGGTGCTGTGCACGTCGTCAGCGCTTTTTGGCAAGTCTTTGGTCAGGTTATTGACCGTATCCTTGGCGCTTTCCTTGGCGTTGTCGATGGCTTTGCCAGCGTCGGCAGCCATGTCCTTGGCGCCCTCCTTGGCGTTGTCATAGGCCTTGCCTGCTTCGTTGGCCACATTCTGTGCGCCATCCTTGACCGTGTCTGCTGCCTTGCCGGCATCTTTCGACAGGTCCTTGGCGGCATTGCCGACGTTGCCCGACGCGTTGCCGGAATTTCCCTGGCTACCTTGATTACCTTGATTACCCGGGCGTGCCTGGTTCATATCCTTACCCATATCCTTGCCCATGTTGGCGCCTGCGCCTTCACGGTTTGCGTCGCGTCCACTACCTTCGTTTGGCTTTTGGTTATCCATGATGTTTTCCTTGTAAGTTTTGGCAGAAGAACGAGGCTGTGCCAGCCATCGATCCGTATGTGTTTGTATCCTGACATCAAAATTACAGGCGATCCGTGCTGGTCACTGTGCGGTGACTAACAGAATCTGGATACTGGTCAGACCACGGTACACATGCTTTAGTTCCGGCTGATGAGATGGCGAAAAGTCGGCTCGATGTTTTTTGCATGCAGGAACGCAACGATGTCGTCCAGCGTCGCATCCTTGAGCAGCAAACCTGCCGGCATGGCGGGCGCCGCAGCCGGCACGGGTGCCGGGGCCGCTCCATGCTTTTGCCGCAACAGCACAAGCGCTGCGTCGAACTGTGCCGCGTCGATGCTCTGCAAGCCTTCCAGGAAAGCCACCTGCCCGGATAGCGGCGGCGCCATCTCCAGCCCCGACTCGTCGGCAAACGACGCGCCCATGCCAGGATGAATGAACGCGGCCCACTTGCCGGTTTCCTGGTTCAGGCACGGCGGTAAAGCCACCAGCGTCGGTACGGGCGCCGCCATGCTTTTTACGTCCGGGAAATACGCCGCGCGCAGCAGGCCTGCAAACTCCTGCGCCAGCGCAGCGGGCACCGGCGTGGCCAGCGACAGCCAAAGGCCGTAGCCATCCAGGCCGGAAACGCTTACTGCAGGCGCCGGCAACTCCAGGTCATCCTGCAACGCGTTGGCCACTTCGCACAGCAAGGTCCAGTGCGCCGCTTCGTCGCCCGTGCGCATCTTGCGAAACGGAATGACGATGGCGCGCACCATGCCATCGGCGCCGGCCAGCTCGATGGCATCCAGCGCCTGGCCGGCAAAGCGCGCGTCCAGGCCATCGGGCGCCGCGCCGGGCATGAGGTACAGGCGCATCAGTTCGCGAATCAGTTTTTGCATGGTGGGTCTCTCGGCAAGAATACGGTGGCAGGCACGATACCGCATCCATGTTAAAAGGGGACGCCGCGGCGTCCCCTTTTTTAGCTGGTCAGCAATTTACTTGTCCAGGGACTTCATGTCGATCACGAAGCGGTAACGCACATCGCTTTTCACGACGCGCTCGTACGCCTCGTTGATTGCCTGGATATCGATGACTTCGATGTCGGCGGTGATGTTGTGCTTGCCGCAGAAATCAAGCATCTCCTGGGTTTCCTTGATCGAGCCGATCATCGAGCCGGCCAGCGTACGGCGCGCGCCGATCAGGTTGAAGGCGCTGATTGGCGGCGTGGCTGCGTCAGGCACGCCGACCAGCGTCATGACGCCGTCGATTTTCAGCAGTTGCAGGTAGTCGTTCCAGTCGATGGCCGCGCCCACCGTATTGATGATCAGGTCGAACTTGCCTTGCAGTTTGGCGAACGTTTCCTTGTCGTTGGTCGCGTAGTACGCGGCGGCGCCAAACCGCAGGCCGTCTTCCTTTTTTGACAGCGACTGGCTCAGCACCGTCACTTCGGCGCCCATCGCATGGGCAATTTTCACGCCCATGTGGCCAAGGCCACCCAGGCCGATGATCGCGACCTGCTTGCCCGGACCGGCCTTCCAGTGATTGAGCGGCGAGTACAGCGTGATCCCGGCGCACAGCAGCGGCGCGGCAGCATCGAGCGGCAGGTTCGACGGAATGGTCAGCACATAGCCTTCCTTGACGACGATATGGTCCGAGTAGCCGCCGAAGGTCGGCGTTTTGCCATCGGCTTCGACGCTGTTATACGTTTGCACCAGGCCTGGCATGTACTGCTCCAGGTCGACATTGCGGTGCTCGCACTGGGTGCACGAATCGACGAAGCAGCCCACGCCAACAGCGTCGCCGAGCTTGAATTTGGTGACGTTCGCGCCGACTTCAGTCACGTAGCCGGCGATTTCGTGGCCTGGCACCATCGGGAACATGCTGCCGCCCCATTCGTCGCGGGCCTGGTGGATGTCGGAGTGGCAGACGCCACAGAATTTGATGTCGATGGCGACGTCGTCAGCGTTGAGCGCGCGGCGCTCGAACGAAAACGGAACCAGTTTTTCTTTGGCGGCAGTAGCCGCATAACCGCGTGCGAGAGTCATGTGAGTGTTCCAGAAAGTGGGAGGTGTGGAGGAGCCGCCAGGAGCCGTACAGGCGCGTGCGTGGCCGCGGCGGCAGATGGCAAAGTATACAGGCAAATCAAAAACGCTGAATCGGGACGGCCCGTTTCCGCAGACTGCGCTTGCAATTGCGCCGATGCCGGCGCAGGATCGCGTGGCACTGCCCAACCATTGAACCAGGAGAAACCGATGATCAAAATCAGCGTCATGTACCCCAACGGCCCCGACGTCCATTTCAACGAAGCCTACTACCGCGACAGCCACATGCCGATGGTCAAGCGCCTGATGGGCGACTATTGCCAGTCATATGCGGTGGACGGCGCCATTCCCGGCGGCGTGCCAGCAGCGAACGCCCCGTATATCGCGATGGGCCACCTGTACTGCAATTCACTCGCAGACTTCCAGGCCGGGTTTGGTCCGCATGCGGAGGAAATCATGGCCGACATTCCCAACTACAGCAACCAGAAGCCGGTCATCCAGATGAGCGAAGTGCTGGTCGGACCTGGTTAAGCGGACTCGATGGCGTCGACGGAGATCCAGAGCCTGCGCGGATGATGTCATACGACTTTACGCCTTTCGTCGCGTGGCCGGTGGCGAGCAAGGCCCCCGGGCCGATGTCCGCGCCCAGAAAGTGCTGGTGCGGCAAGTACTGTCCAGCTTGGCGCGCCATGCTTGCAATTGTTGCTATCATTGCGGGGAAAAAATCGGTTCACCACCGGGTCGATCCTGATACCCCCGTGGTATCCCACTCCGTAAAGCGCCATAGCATGTCTCAACATCACTCCACGCACGAACAGGCCCCTGACCGGCGGTTCCAGTTGCTCGTCGCCAGCATCAATGACTATGCAATCTATCTGCTCGACCTGAACGGGCATGTGACGAGCTGGAATCCGGGTGCGGCGCGTTTCAAGGGCTATACGGCCGATGAGATCATGGGCCAGCATTTCTCCGTGTTCTATACGGAAGAAGAGCGCAGCGCGAGCGTACCGGCGCGGGCCCTGCGGGAGGCGCGCGACGATGGCAAGTTCGAAGCGGAGGGCTGGCGCGTGCGCAAGGACGGTACGCGCTTCTGGGCCAGCGTGGTGATCGATCCGGTGCGCGACGAGAGCGGTACCCTGATCGGTTTTGCCAAGATCACGCGCGACATGTCCGAGCAGCGCGCGGCGCAAGTGGCGCTGCGCGAGAGCGAGGAACGCTTTCGCCTGCTGGTGCAGGGCGTGACCGACTATGCGATCTACATGCTCTCGCCCACCGGCGAAGTGACCAACTGGAACGCCGGGGCCGAGCGCATCAAGGGTTATTCGCTGGACGACATCCTCGGCAGCCATTTTTCGCGCTTTTACACCGAGGCGGACCGGGTCCTCGGCTTGCCGGCGCACGCACTGGCAGCGGCAACGGCGGACGGCCGCTACGAGCAGGAAGGCTGGCGCATCCGCAAGGACGGGTCGCAATTCTGGGCGCACGTGGTCATCGACGCCATCCGCGATCCGGCCGGACAATTGCTGGGCTTTGCCAAAGTGACGCGCGACATCACCGAGCGCAAGCGCGCTGCCGAGGAACTCGAGCGCGCCAATGCAGCCTTGTTCCAGTCGCAAAAAATGGAGGCGATCGGCCAGCTGACCGGCGGTATTGCCCACGATTTCAACAACCTGCTTGGTGTGCTCTCGACCAGTGTCGACATTCTCACCACGCGCTTGCAGGAAACCGGCGAGCGGCGCATCCTCGACAGCATGCGCCGCGCCATCGACCGTGGCGCCACGCTGACCCAGCAATTGCTGTCGTTTGCACGCCAGCAGCCGTTGAAAGTCGACCATTACAACCCGAACGACCTCATCGAGGCCTTCGAAACCGTCCTGCGCCGGGCCGGCACCTCGGGCATGCATTTCGAATTCAGCCTTGCGCCCGACCTGCACACCATTTCCGTCGACGCAGCCCGCTTCGAAGCGGCGTTGCTGAACCTGGTGGTCAATGCACGCGACGCCATGGCCGGCGAAGGATCGGTCGCCATCAGCACGGGCAACGTCCAGCTGGCCCAGGGCCAGGTAGGCCAATTGCCGGCGGGCCGGTATGTGCGCACGACCGTGCGCGACAGTGGCAGCGGCATGTCCGCCGAAGTCATGGCGCGCGCCTTCGAGCCTTTTTTTACCACCAAGGAGGTGGGCAAAGGCACGGGCCTGGGCCTGTCCCAGGTCTACGGCTTCATTGCCCAGTCAGGCGGCGATGTGACGCTGGAAAGCCCGCCGGGACGCGGCACGGCGGTCAGCATCTACCTGCCGGTCAGCGCAGCCGAAGCGGTGGCCGCGACGGCAGACAGCACGTCCAGCGAGTCGGTCCTGATTGTCGAAGATGAAGCCGACCTCATGGCGGTCGCCAGCGAATTGTTCCGCAGCATGGGCTACCAGGTGGTTACTGCGAGCAATGGCCGGGACGCCCTCGACATTCTTGAGCGCAAGCAGCACATTGACATCCTGTTCTCCGACGTGATGATGCCCGGCATGAACGGCATCGAACTGGCCCGTACTGCGCGCCAGCGCTATCCCGACATGAAAACGATCCTCGCTTCCGGTTACGCGCTGCCGGCCCTGCTGGCCGAATACGCCGACCTGGGCACGTTCCCGTTTGTCAGCAAGCCGTACCGCATGGCCGACCTGGCGAAACAACTGCGCTGCGCATGAGCGCAGCCTGACCGGACCCCGAAATTGCTATGTTACTGTGCCAGTAAAAAAAACCGGGGTCAGGTCTACCAATCTGTCATTTCTGAACTTTTTTGCTAATGCGAAGTTCCCGAATGACGTGTTGGCAGACCTGACCCCGATTCTCAGGTCATTTCTGAACTTTTTTGCTAATGCGAAGTTCCCGAATGACGTGTTGGCAGACCTGACCCCGATTCTCAGGTCATTGACCCCGATTCTCCGGTCACAGCAGTACCTTTGCGTGCCAGGAACATGTCATACAGCTGCTGCGCGGCAGGTGACAATGGCTGGTCCCGGCGCCGTACCAGCCCGAGCGTGCGCGTCACCACCGGGCTGACCAGTTTCACGCTGGCCAGCACGGGATGGTCGCCAGGCGGCATGGCCAGCTGCGGCACGGCGGCAATCCCCAGCCCTGCTTCGACCAGGCCGATCACGCTCATCACATGGCGCACTTCGCAAAATGCGCGCGGGCGCCGTGGCGCGTCCGCCAGCGCCAGGTCGAGCAGGAAACGGTTGCCGCTGGCCTTGGCCACGGTCAGGTAGTCGTACCGCTCCAGCTCGGCCCACGTGACCCGCTTGCGCGCAGCCAGTGCATGGTCGATGCGGCACGCCACCACGAACGGTTCCTTGAGGATCGGCTCGAACTCAATGTTCGGCTCCTGCGCGCCCACGTAGTTGATGCCGAAGTCCGCTTCGCCCTTGCCCACGGCCGACAGGCCGTCTTCCGCGCCATCGTCGATTACGCGCAGCAGGATGCCTGGATAGCTGGCGTGAAACGCCGACAGGACTTGCGGCAGGAAGTAGCGCACTGCGGACGGCACACAGGCAATCGTCACCTCCCCGCCCACTTTCTGTGCCAGCTCCGCAATGCCAAGCAGCGACTGGTCAAGGCCGTGCAGCAGGTCGACAGCCCGGTGCAGGAAATCGCGCCCGACCGGCGTCAGTGCAACGCTGCGCGTGGTGCGCGCCACCAGGATCACGCCCAGCGCCTCTTCCAGTTTCGATACACGGCGCGACAACGCAGGCTGCGACAGGTGCAGGTCGGCTGCAGCGGCGTGAAAGCTGCCCCGCGCGGCCACGGCGACGAATGCGCGCAAGTCGCCCAATTCTATATTCATGTTTCGCACGCATCAATCTCCTGGAATTTTGCATTTCCCATGCTAACACCCGCCGTGCATAGTGCTCCCATCGACACGCGGCACAGCGTGCAAACCAAGGAGAACCGCATGAACCAACTCAATCGCCGCCGCTTTCTCGGCGCCAGCGCCGCCGCTACCGTCGCAGCCGGCATGACTGCCAGCCCGCTGCGCGCCCAGACGCCGGCCCCCGTCGCCGCCGCGCCATCCGCCCCGCCGCCAAAAGTGACGCAGGCACTGGCCCGCTACATCGTCAACGCGCGCTTCGCCGACCTCCCTGCCAACGTCCGCAAGGAAGGCGCCCGCACGCTGCTGAACTGGGTCGGGGTCGCGGTTGGCGGCTCGCACTCGGAAACCGTGAATATCGCCGTCTCCGCACTGAATGAATTTTCCGGCCCGCGCCAGGCGACACTGCTCGGCCGCACCGAGCGCTTCGACGTCATGAACGCGGCCTTCATCAACGGCGTGTCCAGCCACATCTTCGACTTCGACGACACGCACCTGAAAACCATCATCCATCCCGCCGGGCCGGTGGTGTCGGCGGCATTGGCAATGGCGGAACGCCAGCCGGTCACGGGAAGCGATTTTTTGAACGCCATCGTGCTTGGCATCGAAACCGAACTGCGCATCGGAAACGCCGTCTACCCCAACCACTACGATGTCGGCTGGCACATCACGGGCACGGCCGGCGTGTTCGGCGCGGCGGCGGCGACAGGAAAACTGCTGGGACTGTCCGAGCAGCAGATGGTCTGGGCCCTGGGCCTGGCCGCATCACAACCGGTCGGACTGCGCGAATCGTTCGGCTCGATGAACAAGAGCTTCAATCCGGGCCGCGCCGCATCGAACGGCATCTTCGCGGCCCTCCTGGCCGCCAAGAATTACACCAGCTCCGACGGCATGATTGAAGCCAAGCGCGGCTGGGCCAACACCATCAGCACCAAACAGGATTACCGCGAAATCCTCGATGGCCTGGGCACCCGCTATGAAGCAGCGCTGAACACCTACAAACCGTTTGCGTGCGGCATCGTGATCCACCCGGCGATTGATGCGGCCATCCAGTTGCGCAATGAGCACAAGCTGACGCCCGGCCAGATTGCGCGCGTCGACCTGAAAGTGCACCCGCTGGTGCTGGAGCTGACCGGCAAAAAAACGCCGCAAATCGGCCTGGAAGGCAAATTCAGCATCTACCACTCCGTGGCGGTAGCGCTGGTCGAAGGCGCGGCAGGTGAGCGCCAGTACAGCGACCGCGCCGTGCGCGACCCGCAGGTAGTGGCCCTGCGCAGCAAGGTCACGGCCATCGTCGATCCCGCCATCAAGCCTGAACAGGTGGACATGACGATCACACTGGCAGACGGCCGCCAGCTGCATAAATTCATCGCACACGCCATCGGCAGCCTGGAAGTACCGATGACCGACGCGCAGCTGGAAGCCAAGTTCCGCGACCTGGCCGACGGTATTTTGCCAGCGGCGCAGGTCGACAAGCTCATCGCGACATGCTGGAACGTGACGCAGCTTGGCAAGGCCTCCGCCATTGGGCAGGCGGCGCGCAAGCGGGATTGAACTAGATGGATGCCTCCATGCGTAGGGGCATAAAAAAACCCGCGCTCCTGTGAGGAGAACGGGTTTTTTCTTTACTGCGACTACTTGTTGCTGTGTTCTGGTGCCGCTTGCCGGAATCGAACTGGCGACCTTTTCATTACGAATGAACTGCTCTACCAACTGAGCTAAAGCGGCGAAGAGCCGTATTCTAGCAAACATTGTGGTGAAGTTGCTAGTGCGAATCGGGGGTGTGGCGAGGTTTTTGTTTGGCGACACGGGCAATGCACCGTTCTCCCCTCGCCTGCAACACGTCATACCGGCGCCGGCAGGTACCCATGCTGAGCTTGCAGCACCCTGCTATCGACTCAGCATGGGCCCCGGCGTTCGCCGGGGTGACGGCCTAGAAGTTAGCGGGCGAAGCATGCACGACCTGACTGCATCAACCTTCCGCGTGATACCCCGTCACCACATCCACTTCCACCTTCGAGCCCAGGAACACCGGCACGCGCTGGTGCAGCTTGTGGGGAACGATGTCGAGGATGCGCTGCTTGCCGTCGGTGGCGGCGCCGCCGGCCTGCTCGACGATCATGGCCATCGGGTTCGCTTCGTACATCAGGCGCAGCTTGCCGGGCATCGAGGTGTCGCGCGTATCGGCGGGATACATGAACACGCCGCCGCGGGACAGGATGCGGTGCACGTCGGCCACCATCGAGGCCACCCAGCGCATATTGAAATCCTTGCCGCGCGGGCCGGTCGAACCGGCCAGCATTTCGTCGACATAGCGCGTGACCGGCGGATACCAGTGGCGGCTGTTCGACATGTTGATGGCAAATTCCTTCGTCGTTTCAGGAATTTGCATATTGCGCTGCGTAAGCACCCACGAACCCATTTCACGGTCCAGGGTGAAGCAGTTGACGCCGTTGCCAGTGGTGAGCACCAGCATGGTTTGCGGGCCATAGACGGCGTAGCCGGCGGCGACCTGCTCGCTGCCAGGCTGCATGAAGTCGGCTTCAGTGGGTGCCGCCATGCCTTCCGGGGCCTTCAACACCGAGAAAATGGTGCCGATGGAGACGTTGACGTCGATGTTCGACGAGCCGTCCAGTGGATCGAACAGCAGCATGTATTCGCCCATCGGATAGCGGTTCGGGATCGGGTGGATCGATTCCATTTCTTCCGACGCCATGGCCGCCAGGTGGCCGCCCCATTCGTTCGCTTCCAGCAGGATTTCGTTGGAAATGATGTCGAGCTTTTTCTGCACTTCGCCCTGGACGTTTTCCGTGTCGGCCGTGCCAAGCACTTCGCCCAGCGCGCCCTTGCCGACTGCATGGCTGATGGTCTTGCAGGCGCGTGCGACCACTTCGATCAGCAGGCGCAGCTCGGCCGGAATGGTGTTGTTCTGACGTTGTTCTTCCACCAGGTACTGCGTAAGGCTGACGCGTTTCATGAACTTCCTTGTATGAGATTTGACTGAATTAATTGGCAAGTGCTTTGGAAATCACTTCGCGCACATCGTTCGACAGTTTCTTGCGGCCGGCAACTTGCTGCAACGCCTTTTTCATGTGCACCTGGAAGGCCGGCGCGTAACGGCGCCAGCGGTCCATCGCGCGCGCCAGGCGGCTGGCCACCTGCGGGTTCAGGGCGTCGAGGGCGATGACTTCTTCGGCCCAGAACGCGTAGCCGCTGCCGTCGATGGCGTGGAACTGCACCGGGTTGGCGGCGCAGAAGGTCGACACCAGGCTGCGCGCGCGGTTCGGGTTGCGGAGGCTAAAGGCCGGGTGCGTCATCAGCGCGCGCACGGCAGCCAGGTCGGTGCCTGGCGCCGACGCCTGCATGGCGAACCATTTGTCGACCACCAGGGCTTCTTTCGCAAAATCGGTGTAGAACGCCTCCAGCGCGGCAGGTGCGCCCGGCGCATTGGCGTGCACCAGTGCGACCAGGGCGGCGCTGCGGTCGGTCATGTTGGTGGCGTTCTCGCACTGGGTTTGCGCCAGCGCGATGCCTTCCTCGTCGCCCGCGCTGCACAGATACGCCAGCGCCAGGTTTTTCAGGGCGCGGCGGCCGGCGGACAGCGCGTCGGGGCTGTACTCGCCTGGCGTGAGGTTGGCGTCGTACTGCGCCAGCAATTCGGTGCGCAGGCGTACGCCGATGGTGGCGCGGACAAAGTTACGGGCCGTGTGGATGGCTTGCGGATCGACGCTGTCCATTTGCTCGGCAATCATTGTTTCCGACGGCAGCATGATGGCCTGCTCGCGGAAGGCAGCGTCAAGCGCGTCGTCGGCCAGCATCGTGCGGATGCCTTCGATGAACACGTCGTCCAGCACCAGTTCTTCGCCCGCAATGGCGGCGCGCGTGAGTTTGAGCAGGCGCGTCATTGCCAGGCGCTGGCCGGCTTCCCAGCGGTTGACCGGGTCGCTGTCGTGGCTGAACAGGTGCAGCAAGGCAGTATCGCTGTAGTCGTAGTCGAGAATGACCGGCGCCGAAAAATCGCGCAGGATCGATGGGGTCGGCTCTTCCTTGACGCCTTCGAACACAAAGCTTTGCTCGGCTTGCGTCAGTTCCAGCACGGCCGTGGTGCCGGCCTTGGCGCCGTTCAATGTCAACGGCATGTCGCGGCCGGCGGCGTCCAGCAGGCCCACTGCCACCGGAATATGGAACGGCAGTTTTTCCGTTTGGCCTGGCGTGGCCGGACACGACTGGGACAGCGTGATCGTGTAAGTTTTGGCGGCAGCGTCGTACGTCGTTTGCGCCTTGACCACAGGTGTGCCGGCCTGGCTGTACCAGCGCTCGAACTGGTCCAGGTCGCGGCCGTTGGCGTCAGCCATGGCGGCGCGGAAGTCGTCGCACGTGACGGCTTGCTCGTCGTGACGTTCGAAATACAGGTCCATGCCCTTGCGGAAACCGTCGCGGCCCAGCAGGGTTTGATACATGCGCACGACTTCGGCGCCTTTTTCGTACACGGTGACCGTGTAAAAATTATTGATCTCGACAAAAGAGTCGGGACGCACCGGGTGCGCCATCGGTCCTGCATCTTCCGGGAACTGGGCCTGGCGCAAGGTGCGCACCTGGTCGATGCGGCCCACCGCGCGGCCGCTGTCGGTGCCGATCATGTCGGCAGAGAATTCCTGGTCGCGGAATACCGTCAGGCCTTCTTTCAGCGACAGCTGGAACCAGTCGCGGCAGGTGACGCGGTTGCCGGTCCAGTTGTGGAAATATTCGTGGCCGACCACCGCTTCGATGCCGGCAAAATCGATGTCGGTTGCCACGCGCGGGTTGGCCAGCACATATTTCGTGTTGAAGATGTTCAGGCCCTTGTTTTCCATCGCGCCCATGTTGAAGTCGCCCACGGCGACAATCATGAAACGGTCCAGGTCCAGCTCCAGGCCGAAGCGTTCCTCGTCCCAGCGGATACTGTTTTTCAGCGACTGCATGGCGTAGTCGGTTTTATCCAGGTT
>Ga0265780_10000227_pt1 | contig 90585 bp, 90 predicted proteins | sample P1T30metagenome_FD_192432 | JGI IMG/M metagenome (GOLD analysis project Ga0265780, IMG submission 192432) | Plant litter microbial communities from East Loma Ridge, Irvine, California - P1 T30 | ecosystem: Environmental > Terrestrial > Plant litter > Unclassified | place: USA: California...
GTGCAATAACCAACCAAAGAGACATACGTGCACATCACCATATTATTTCACCATCGCACCCATCGCAAACGCAACTCCAAACCAAGAACAAGAACAAATCCCCCTCTCCTCCACCCTCTCCCTTCCCAACAGAAGTAGGTAGGTAGGTCACCATCCCTCACAAATGCCCCACAACCCCCGGCCTCTCCCCAAACGCCCCCTCCCTCCCATTCCGAAACACAACCTCCAAGCCCTCCAGCACAGCATCCTCAACCCCGTCCAAACAAGCCAACTGCACCGCCACAAACTCCCCCCTCCACCCACCTTCCTCCTCACTGCTGCCGCTGCTCTCCCAAGTCCCCCGGCCAAAAGGCCTGCACCCGCAGACTTTGCAGAACAAGTGCGCGACTTTCTGGGTCCCGAACCTGTACTCGGTCAGGTGTGGGGGTGAGGTCGGGTTGAGGTGGAAGGCGGAGGGCGGGACGAGGGTTTCCCAGGAGCGGGTTTTGGCGCAGATGCTGCAGTTGCATTTTCCGGTTTTGGTGGTGGTGGTGGTGGTGGTGGTGGTGCTGCTGCTACTGCTGCTGCTGCTGGGTTTCGTTTGGTCGTTGGGGTTGTTGTTGGGATCGGGGGTTTGTTGTTGTTCGAGGTCGAGGTTGACCGTGTAGGTTACGAGGCCGCAGTGGCAGCTTCCGGGGTAGGGTTTTGGGGCCATTCGTTGTTGTTGTTTTGTGTTGACCTGCTTTTCCAGCTTCTGGGTAGTTGTGAGGGGAGTGTGAGGGGAGGGGAGGAGGTGGAGTGGTGGTGGGCTACTGTACATGTATACTATATGTCTTCGAGCCACCAGGCAGGGCAGTACATGTAGGCAGCAGGCAGCAGGATTCGGTCAGTGGAAGGGAAATGGTGGCGTGACATTTCCCTTCCATGGCGAGCCGAGCTGTGGTGTGTGAGATATGTACTACGCTCCAGTGTACATGCTGCAAAGTGACCATGTCAGCAGCCAAGGCCACCACTATGTTCTCGTATTGGAACGGCTCTTGCCCTTGTGCTTTTCCTGAGTGTTTATCCGGCAACAGAAGAGTTGCGTAGAAGTCATGAGGAAGTCAGGCGGGATTCCCTGCGTGATGCTGTAGATCTCCGGGCAGAGTATGATGGAGATGACATGGGATCCATGAAGTTTTCTCGGCATCCGGCGGGCGGTGGGAGTCGGGATTGCTGTTAGGTTGTATAAAGTGTCGAGTCGGAGTAGCATCGAATGGCCAATGTTTCACATACGGAGAGCGTTGTAGTGCAGCCACATCTCATCTCCGAGTTGCACAATTCAAGGCAGTTTTCTGTTTATACAAAATTTCAAACAAGGCCTATAGCGCGCTTTAGTAAAAACAAAAAAGAGTACAGTTGGTGGAAGCCGGTCCATCTAACGCCTTCGCAAATGCCTTTGCTCAGATTCCTTATACTCTCTGATCTTCCACAATTCCCCTCCAATCGTGCAGTCCGCTCATTACTTCTTGACAGGGCCGCTGACGCCGGCACCGATGACACTGGGCAGCTCCTCACTGCCCATGGTGAGGACGCTACCGACGGCGAAGCTCACAACGAAGATCAGACCCACGGTGAACAGAGCGATAAGCCAGAATGCGATGCTCACGTCCTGCTTTTGGCACGCAGGGCCACCCCAGACGGTTGTCTTGACCTTGCCATCGCCACGGTCTTCCTTGGTGGCAGAGCACTGGCAGCTGTAGCAGTCACCACCCTGCTTCGCGTCGCGGTTGTTGTAAAGCTTGCGGCACTTGCCATGGCCAGTGCAGTTGCGGGTGATCTTCTCGCACTCTTCCTGCGAGCGGAAGCAAGCGGGCAGGATGCCACGAAGCGGTGCACTCTGGTTCGACTCGGCGAAGCTGGTCAAGGGAGTGGACATCGGAGCGGGTTCGGCAGCTTGCGAGGCGGCTTCGAAGGCCTCGGACAGTGGCTTCTCGATCTGACGCTTGCGCAGCGGGGATCCGGTTCTCGGCATGGCGTAGGTGCCCCAGCTCGAGGCGTCGGAGCCAGTGGCGGGCATGAGGATAATGGTCACAGGCGACAAGAGAGGATGTTCGAGGAGCATTTCAATGCGCTCCAGAGGGAGGCCCAAGACGAACGAGTTGTCGCCAGTAAGGACATTGATGGCGTCGCCGGTAGCGAGCTGATCTTCAACCTCACCCCAGCTATAGACGCGGTCGCCAGCTTGAACAGATAGATCATCGAAGAAGTCCTTGGTGTCCGGTGCTGAGGGAGCGGGAGAGATAGCGAAAGACGGTGCCTTTTGAGCAAGAGCTGTGATGTCGCGTCAGTATAAACGTACGTTCAAAGTCCAGATGTCAACTTCATCGCACCCTCCGCAGCCGATTCCTCGACAAACGCCATGATAAATGTGCGCGCATCATCCTTGTCGGCGCTCAGCATGTGTGTCTGCAGTCCATAGTTGTTGATCGCCTCGATTTCTTCATCGCTGAGCGATTTCCCGACGTGGTAGTTTTCTACACCAGCTCTTTGCGCGATCACCAGTCTCGCGGTCTCGGGCGATAGTGTCCGTCTCTCATTGGAAGGCTGGTCTTGAGATGATAGCGAAGGGTCGAGTGTGAGGACGTGTCCTGTCGTGGCGGCGGCCAATTCGGTGTAGCAGCTGACCGCTGACAACAGCGCGGCGGTGATTAACTTCATAATGGCGGTGTGGAGGAGAGGAGACGTCGAGTATCCTGTCCGGTCGAGCTCGCCTTCGCCGCCTTGATGATGCCGTTGTCGAGATGCAGTAGGAGTTCCAGCTCCACTGGTGGCAGGTCTGGCGAGGTACGCAATCAGGGTTAGGGTCTCGTTCTTGCATTCACTTACAAGCTACGTCGGTCGGGGTCTCGCCCTTCCGAGCGGTCATTCACTAAACCAAACGCCATCTGTCTGTCGCCACGACTAAACATCTTCACACACCGGACTTACCTTCCTTTTTGTCGCAACCGGATAAGCTGTACATCCGCTAATACACATCATCTTACCTCCCTCGCCATCGCATGCTGCAAACAACCACTCTACACCCTCGCGCCCGCCATGTTTCGCCTATCTCGAGCCTTCCAGCTTCGTCAACAGATCCCCATCCGACGACCCGTCAGATCACAACCGCGCATACAGTCGCGAAACAACTCGAATCGCAGTAATTACCATGCGCCACAAAACACCCAAGCCGTGCGCTTCAGAAGCCCCGTCTTCTCAATGAAGAGGTTAATCACACTGGGAGTCTACATCGGCGTGCCGTACGCCTGCTGGATGTATCTTACCCAGAACATCGAAGTCCAGATCGAAGAGGTGGAATCCGGATCCCACGATCATCGCAACGAGGCACAATGGGAGGTGCAAGAGGAAGAAGGAGAAGAGGACGAATTCGCCGACGAGGACAGCACATTCATTCCCATGACTTGGGCCACAAAGTTGCCACGAACGTTCTACAAAGGCACCGATCCGGAATGGCAAGAGTTTGTCAAGGTCGCAAAGGACAAGCCGCGCCACAAGAAACTGCAAAACGAACTCGTAGCCTTGGTCTTGAAAGCAGCGACGCAACACCCTCGAGTAGCCATGTCGACTGGGAAGGACCTCAAAGTTGGCAAATACTGGCTCGAGATCACATTCCCAGACGCACCGCCCCAGGAATATGTCCGCTCTGGGATTGAAATTGGTGACGACTTTATCGCTTGGAGTCCGCAAAAGGTCAGCGCTGAAAACCATCACAGGCTCACAAGAGCCCTGTGGCCCAAGGCGACGTTCGAAGGAGCCTGGCAAACGGCCAAGATTTTCGGCGGTATCAATTACAGGCGACTCAAACAGGCTCTCGGATGGGAGGAAGTGAACCCTTTCAGCCCTGAAGAGCGATTCAAAGTGGCCCTTGAGATGCTGGAGAAGAAGAAGCAGAACACTGGCGGTCGCGGAGGATCACCTGTGAATGGCGAAGCGCAAACGTCTCCCAACGGCTCGCCCGGCTCTTTGGTGAGTGTCTCGTCAGCTGCCAACGAAGCACAGTCGTCTCCCAGGGCATCCGAAGACCGTTCGGCACTGCCGTGGGTACTCAATCTCCCCGTACCGTCGTCGACCGACCTGGTCAACCCTACCGATATTCAGATCGCAAAGTACGTCTTCTTCGGCGCTTTGAAGAAAGAATGGAACCCCAAAAAGCTGGAGCCACCGCGCGGGACCTTCGTCGTACAGGGCCTCGTGGAAATTAAGGGCCCCAAAGGCAGGGTGTTGTTCGACGTCCAGTCATGCTACGACCCAAAGGAGGCCAAGTACGTCGTTGTCAACGCCGGTATCAAAAGCATCAAGCAGTGGAACCAGAAACCCAAGGGTGGACACTGATCGTCTTGGACACTTTTACCTTTTCTTTTGTCCATCTGTATTAGCCTCTGTTTCATTTTTTTTCCCCGGCATTACAAGCGTTCCAAGCAAGACATAGGTAGTCACAGCGGGTCAGGAGCATCTCCAAGGCGTTCGTTTTCCGGACTTTCACGATATGATATCCACGACAAAAGACAATGTTGAATTTCTCACATCTCTCATAATGGCTAGAAATTCCACGCTTTCTATATTTCTTCTATGCCGCCTCAACCTCCAATCCATGGAAAACCTCCGCTCCGCATGGTTTTCTTGGTCAAAGATCACGCGTCCCTCGCCTCAATCTCACGACACCTCCTCGCCAAATCGAAAACATGCTCGTCCGCGCTCTCCTCGCTCAAATCCCTCAAGGCCTCCTCGAGCTGGTACAGATACTCCCTGTTCTCGCCGCTCGGCCCCCGGCTCTGCACAATCTTCTCCGCCAGCGCCTGCGGATCCTGCGGCCCGAGGAACTGGGGGTTGTCCGGCAGGCCGATGTACACGAGGCACTTGATCGGGTGCGGGACGTTTGATGATGATGATGATGATGCCGTCGTCGGCTGGGCGTCGCGGGCCGGCGTGATGCTTTGCATCGTGGCGCTCATGTCTTGCTGCTGCCCGCCTTGCTCGCCTTGCTGGTGGTTGAAGGGCGTGTGTTGGATGCTGTAGCCGTTGATCTCGCGGATGTCGAGGTATTCTTTCACTTCGGCGACGTGGGCGGCTGGGATGCGGTAGGCTGCGCCCCAGACTCGGGGTGGTGCTGTGGCATGCTGGGTAGGCAGGGAGGAATCTTGTTAGGTTTGAATCTGGTTGCCGGTTTGGTGGCCTGAATTCCATGGGTGTTGGTGAGAAGGAGGCTTACGTGATCTGTCAAAGTCTCCCACAGTTGTCGATCGATCAGCGTTACTACGCGGCCGGGATCTTCTGGTGTGCCGCGGTGGTCTTGGCTAGGTGGGTTGGTCAGTCAACGATGTATCGAGGATGTTATCCGAATCTCCATTCGTTGATGGGAATAGACTAACCTCGCCTGCCGAACCGCCATTTCTATCAGCACGCTGTCTGTTTCACGCAAGAGTCTCATGGTGTATGGCTGCATACCTGCCAAAAGCGACGGACGTAGTTCTCGATATAGCCTGGAACTCGCAGGTCTGATTTACCACAGAGTAAGCCAACTGGGCTCAATCGTGATTCAAGTCACGAGGAATACCATAATGTGGTGGAGGCTTCCAAATCAACGAGCTGGATGCACAGTCAGTCAGTCAGGCACGGCGTTTGGAGATCGGCTGAGCGAATTTCTGTACCCGTAGCCGAAGAGCCATAAGTCTTCGGTTCCTTGTCCTGCCATGGTAGGGACTTCAGGTTTGGTTTTAGGAATGCAAAGTGTTGATGTCGATTCGATGCTTTGAAAGCAACGGGTGGACGAATGGCGTCGTCGTCCCTCCCTTGGTCGGGCCGATGGACCCGCTGATGAAGTCCGCGGTTTCTTTAGACCGCACACGCTTCTTCTTGCTTCTTCTTTCATGCAACGTCGTCTTTCATGAAAGCATCATCAAGAGATTGTCCATTGGCGAGAAAATTTTCCATTTCTGTGATTGCCATGTAAAATGGATACCTGAATATCTATGTATTTCCAGCCACGCAGCTCGCATACCAGCAGACCTCCAAGCAAGCTAAAATTTATAGCCGCCGGTGTGGATAAGACGGAGCTGTGTGATTGACAAGAACAGGGAGTTACACGATGCCAATCAAGAAGCTTACCGATGAGACAAAGGTGATTGCTTCGTAACAATCCATCTACGCATGACGCATAAGAACGACAACCGACACTGGAGTATGAAAATGAACGAACATGCACGTTGCAATCATCTGCGGTTCCGAATAACTATTACTTCCAAGTTTAGGATTGACATCCGGCACATCATCCTAGGTGAGTTACATGAGTGCCCAACAATCAGCATTCCAGAATCCAAAAAAATACTCCACCCTCGAATCGACAATCTCAAAACTTCACAGTGAGTTCCTCATCTATGGCTTCGAATCCACACGCCGGCCCATAGTAGGCACCGTAGAAAGTAATCTTCTTTTGGATGCGGTAAGGAAAAGCCGAACGGATAGCGTCCCTTTCCTCGTCGCTCACAGTCCCAAGGAAATCCAAAGCCTCCAAAGCATCATGACCATCATTATAATTATCACCGTCTTCGTCGCCGTCTCTGCGGGCGAAGTACGCTTTCAAGCGTCCCGCGCATGAGTCAAACAAGTGCCTTACCAGACGATGGCAGCCCAATGGGCACACCGTAGCTTCCAGATTGATCTGTATATGGCGGAGCCGACTTGAAAATGCAAACAGCTGCTCGAGCGTGGCGCTGAAGCGGGATGTCAGGCGCTGTGTGAGATCGTCGTGGTGCAAGGTCATCAGACTGGAGTCGTATTCTTGCAGCTCGGCGTCGTCTTCCCTGGTGCCGTCGTCGGTGTAGTCGTACGAGTCACATGTGATGTGGACGTGTTTCCTCATGATTTCATTTGGCAGGGTCTCGACAGAGTTCAGCGATATACTGATGGAGCGGAGGTGGCGGGTGAGGAGCAGCGGGTGATCTCGATGGCCTGGGATGCGCGATGTGATGGGGTGTGGATGCTTGCTCCGCTCATCAACGATTGGGGCGGATATGACGAATTGGTTCATGCTGAGGAAGACTTCGAGGACCTCTGAACGGATTTCTCTATTGACGAGGAAGAGTTGGCTTTCTATGGCTTGGGTGCCGCGTCTCCCTTCGGTGTAGCGCATGTCCAAGCCGCGCAAGAAGGGGATGTGGTCAGGCCTCGAGATGAAGACTGTCCCGGGAACAACGCACAGCTTGTAGATGGCATCGCGGATCTCTCTCGGGAGACGGAATAAATGGCAGATTCCTATCGAAGCCGGCTTTGGATGCAGCATTTGCTGTGTTTTGTTATCCCGCAAAGCATGGAGCTCGGCTCTTAAAGCAGCGTTTTCAGCTTGCAATAGGGCCAAGGTGGCATTCTCGGATGGCATGGAACTGACGGAGTCCATATCGTAGTCCTGTTGCATGGGAATGGCCGGCAGGTCCTCTGATGGTATGGTGGCGTACTGGAGTGTTGCAACGTGTGATGGCTTTACATGAATGTGGATTTGGAGCCGTTATTGTGATCGCTGCTATTGAGCTGGTATTTAAGCTGATAATGAAGTCGAGTGAAATGCGGTTCGCTGTTTAGGCGAAGGAACCAGGCCAGGCAGCAGCGCATTGGCCCATTCATGGCTGTAGCGACTCAAATGATGTTGCTCCTTCCTCGCCTAAGTTCGATTTGCCTGTAGTAATGAGCAAGTCGCGCCTGATAGTTCTCACGTATACAGATTGCTTAATTCAACCATGAAAACTGCCGGAGAGCAGTGCTATGTGACTCGCTCAGTCAGGCGAATTGTTCTGTCCGCTGTTCTCGTTGTGTTGCCTCGAGAAGCGTTAGATCGGATTGAATATACTTACTCTGATCCCTGACACAGCGTGAGTAGCAACCTCCATGTGAAGTTCTTAATTTCGAAGAAGGGAGCGTAACAGCAATGTCAGGTGTCATCAGGTGCTCAGTGAAGGCGAAGCACCCATCTCTTCACTGCTTGCTGAGACGACTGAACTGCTTTCACGACAGCCAATTCCTTCATTGTCACCCAGTGTTCAGCAGCTTCTGACGCGACAAATCGAAAGAAATGTTATTCTCATTAACGGCAACACTGACCATTAGCTACGGTCCCGCAACACATCCAGCCGCTCCCAAAAAGGCAAGGCTACCAGTCAAAGCAACCCCATACCACAAGTCTCAACCCCACCCCGTTGACCACATGGAGGAATCACTATCTCGAGAGACTCTCGTCATGCAGCGTGGCATCCGCGAGAAGAAGCGTCAAGAGGAGCGTAACGCTAAGTCCACAAGCAGCGCCAATTCCTCATTCCAAAAGGTCGAGGCAGCGACTGCGGAGAGCGACGTGTCTGCCATCAAACCAACCGCACCTCATCACTACTCATGGGAAATACTGTCTCTATCAGACATCCAGCTCGCAGATTTGCAAGCCATGGATATGACGGACTTGTCGACGGCATTGCTCGAGCATCCGAGGGGCACAGATGTTGAGTACACAGAGCGAGATAGAAAAGTGCTGCGAGTTCTGTTGGAGAGAAAAGTCTCTCGGCGACAACAGAAGACTTGACGCGACTTCATATGGGGCGTCGAAGGCGATGTTCTGCAAATGCAGACACGCTGATTGGCCGGATGAGAGGGCGTAGCGGGTTACAGGGAAAATATATCACTGGAGCTCAGACATGGGTGATGGGCACGGATGATGTGAGAAATCAGGGCGCGAGATCTTCAGGGACTTCCTCCTTAGAATTCTGAGGCTGTCGGAGACGACTGGATTGGCCGAAATAATATTGATGATGACCTCGCCCTGCACGTGGTCAGGGTGAGAGATGGTATTGGGATCTGAGACTACCTAGACTGCCTCTGCACGAAGGAGGAGTCTCGGGAAGGGCATACGTATTGCGTACTACAACTGCATGAGGTACTTTATTTTTGCACTCAGCTAATCACAATCACGTGCCGTAATCACATATGGGGTGAATAAATTATTGCCCGTGGTAAGGCTTATCGCCACGCTCGGCGTTCGGGATGGATAGAACCGCCACCTTGATTGGGACCGTGCAGGGCAGAGAAAAGAGTGCGAGGCTTGCCGTGGGGGTCAGTTGTGGAGTCTGTTGTGTTGGGCGGGCGATAAGTTTCTTTTGCCTAGAGCCTTTGCTGCAATTTTAATCCTCCCTCACTCCTCACCAAGTACTTCATAAGACAGGAGCTTTTTTCTCAGCGCTCTCTGCTCTGCTCTGCGACACACTCTCCACTCCACCACTCTTTTTGACCAGCGTCGTCTCACAGGCGTCACGCTGACACTGCAATCCTCAGCGCTATCACTATCTCCCGTGATCAGCTGCTTACCACCGTTTGCGCACGCAAAAAAAAAAGATACCCCTTTGACGCATTTTACGACTACTGCATACAAGACTAGAACGACGACCACCACACAGTCGCAACCGCGATATGCCCCACCAAGAATCACCCCCTATGGCTCCCCAAATCATGGTCACCAGCAAGTCTGCTGCGCCCTCGGCCGACGACGTCGCTGAGATCACCGCTCAGATCTACGGCAAGGACTCGCAGGTTTCGCTCGACGCAGCCTACACCCTCACCACCACCCTGCTCAACAGCGTCGGCTTCCGTGGCCTCACACAATATGGTATCCTCCAGGAAATCATCAAGGCTGCCACCAACAAGAAGGATGCCTCCAAGAGGCAGGGCTCCATGTACGCCCTCGGCGCCATCTTCGAGCGCTTCCCTCCCAAGTGCAGAATCAGCGAGGTCGTCTTCATGATGCAAGAGCCGGGACTCGTCACCTGCGCGCTGGATGCGCTGGCCGACAAGCAGAGCGGTGTCAAGGAGGGCGCTCAGTACGCAGTTGACGCCCTCTTCAACCACCTCAACTCCGAGGGCCTGGTCTTCGGTCTCCTCCCGGTGCTCATGTCATACCTCCGCAAAGCCACCGGCAAGTGGCAGGGCGCTGTCATGGCCTTGTACCTCATCGGCAAGATGGCCGACAAGGCCCAGCAAGGCATGGAGAGCCTCGAGGTCGAGAAGGACAAGGACGTTCTGCGCTTCGCCATGGGCAGGAGGCTGCAGGCTCTCATCCCTATCGTCGAGGCTGGCATGCACGACTTGAAGAGCGAGGTTTCCAAGCAGGGTCTCAAGACGATGAACCTGTTGACCACTCTGCTGCAAAACGACGACATTGCCCCCAAGATTGCTCTCATCGTCAAGGCCATCGAAGACCCCAGCCAAGAGGCCCAGAGGAAGGCCATCCACGCTCTCAGTCAGACCACTTTCGTCACCGTCGTCACCTCGCCGGTGCTGGCTATGCTGACCCCCATCCTGGAGCGTTCGCTTAACACTCCCACCACCACCCAGGAAGTGACCCGTCAGACCACCGTCGTCGTCGAGAACTTGACCAAGCTTGTCCACGACCCCGTCGAGGCCCGCACATTCTTGCCCAAGCTCCAGCCTGGTATTGAGAGCGTCTACAAGAACGCTTCTTTGCCCGAAGTCCGTGAGATCGGCAAGCGTGCTCTCGATGTCATGAACAAGGCCATGGGCGAGGGCTCCGACCCCGCCGCTCTGCACGCTGTTGAGCGTGTTACTGAGGCCGACGTGGCCGCTCTTCTTGAGAAGGAGGTCAAGGCCAACGGCAACCTCTTCGATCTCCCCGGTGACGCAGAGATCTGGTCGCTGACCAAGACCTACGTTGCGCAGCAGGTTTGCGAGGACGTCAACCAGCGCGCTCTCGAGCGCATCGTCAACAACATCGCACCTTACCTTGAGCCCCTCATGGAGAAGGCCGACGCCGTGGCTGACGCCATCCACAAGTTCTACGTCTCCGAGGACGAGCGCAAGTTCGGTGCTCCCCCTCAAGTCGAGGAGGGCGAGACTGAGATTGTCAACGCTACTTTCTCCCTCGGATATGGTGGTATGCTTCTTCTGTCCCAAACCAACCTTCGTCTCCTGAAGGGTCACCGTTACGGTCTCTGTGGCCGCAACGGTTGCGGTAAGAGTACTCTCATGCGTTCCATTGCTACCGGCAAGCTTGACGGCTTCCCGCCTCAAGACCAGGTCCGCACCTGTTTCGTCGAGCACAACCAGGGCGAGGACGCAGACCTCACCATTCTGGAATACGCCCTGAAGGACCCCGAGCTCCAGAGCGAGGGCAAGGACCGCATTGTTGGCGTGCTCGAGGAGGTTGGCTTCTCCAGCGGCCCCGAGGGTCGCCAACACGAGAAGGTCGGCTCCCTCTCCGGTGGATGGAAGATGAAGCTCGCTTTGGCTCGTGCTATGTTGATGCGCGCCGACGTCTTCCTCCTCGACGAACCTACCAACCATCTCGATGTTGCCAACGTCAAGTGGCTCCAGGAGTACCTCAAGACACACACCGACATCACCTCCCTTATTGTCTCTCACGACTCCGGCTTCCTCGACGAAGTCTGCACTGACATTCTGCACTACGAGCAGAGGAAGCTCAAGAACTACAAGGGTAACCTTGCCGAGTTCGTCCGTCAGAAGCCCGAAGCCAAGACCTACTACACCCTCTCCGCCGACGTCGCTCAGTTCAAGTTCCCGCCTCCTGGTATCTTGACCGGTGTCAAGTCCAACACCCGCGCTATCCTGCGCATGAGCGACTGCTCTTTCACCTACCCCGGCGCCTCCAAGCCCAACTTGCACCACCTCTCTGCTCACCTTACCCTGAGCAGCAGAGTCGCCATCATCGGTCCCAACGGTGCCGGAAAGTCTACCCTCATTAAGGTTTTGACTGGTGAGGTTATCCCTCAAGAGGGCAAGGTGGAGAAGCACCCCAACTTGCGTATTGGTTACATCAAGCAGCACGCTCTTGAGCACGTTGAGATGCACATGGAGAAGACTCCCAACCAATACCTCCAGTGGCGTTACGCCAACGGTGATGACCGCGAGGTCATGATGAAGCAGACCCGCATCCTCACCCCCGAGGACCAGGCTCAGATGGAGGTCACCATCGACATGGGTGACGGCAAGGGCCCTCGCAAGATCGAGACCCTCATTGGTCGCCAAAAGTACAAGAAGTCCTTCCAGTACGAGATCAAGTGGGTCGGCTGGTTGCCCAAGCACAACAGCATGATCTCGCGTGAGACACTGATGGAGCGCGGTTTCCAGAAGATGATCCAGGAGTACGATGACCACGAGGCCAGCAGAGAGGGTCTCGGTTTCCGTACCCTCGAGCCCAAGGTCATCAGCAAGCACTTCGAAGATGTTGGTCTCGACCCCGAGATTGCCAACCACAACGAGATTGGCGGTCTTTCCGGTGGTCAGAAGGTCAAGGTCGTCTTGGCTGGTGCCATGTGGAACAACCCCCATTTGCTTGTGCTTGACGAGCCCACCAACTTCTTGGACCGCGAGTCCCTTGGTGGTCTCGCCGTTGCCATCCGCGACTACCGCGGTGGTGTCGTCATGATCTCTCACAACGAGGAGTTCGTCGGTGCCCTCTGCCCCGAGCAGTGGCACGTCGAGGCCGGCCGCCTCACCCAAAAGGGCCACCTCGCCGTCTCCCTCGACCGCTTCGAGGACTCCCGCCCCGGTTCTTCCATGGCATCCTCCACCGTCGCCAGCTCCGTCCAGAGCTCCGCCGCGCCCAGCACCAACGGCACTCCCGCCGCCAGTGACACGGAGGGTGGCGACATGAAGTTCAAGTCCAAGAAGAAGAAGAAGCCCACTCGTGCCCAGGCCAAGGAGGCCGAGGTTAGGAGGAGACTGAGACACATCGAGTGGCTCAACTCCCCCAAGGGCACTCCCCACCCTCCGGACTCGGACGCCGACGAGTAAACAAAACTTTGAGACGACCCTTGCTACGAGCCACACTGTTTGAAGGATGTTTCTATCACGAAGATTCCCAACGGGCGTTGATGCTTTTCTTTTCCCGCATTTTCCTTGGCGTTTGCTTGTTCATGAGGTTTCAGAGGTCTAGAGGTTGGGGGAAGGCGGGAGGAGAGTTTTGAACAAAATTGCATGGCGTTTGTTGAAGTTTTGTTTTTTACGATTGATTGATCTGTTGGGTTTGGCGATTGCTCGATCGATCATGTTCTTCTTTCTTGGTTCTCTCCTAATGCTTTATCGTGGATTGTTACGGCAACTTGCAAGAAACGCGTCTTAGACCATTAGTATTATTGAGAAACATTATTATTACCCTATAACTTTGACATCACTCTCCCATTTCCAAGTTCATCTCTTACTCGTGACTTTTCTTCGGCAATGGTGGTGTCGCTTGTTTTCCGCGTAATCAAGTGTACATTTCACATCGGGTTTTGAGAGAAGGTTCTCAAGTCATAGAGTCGTTCGTCGTAAGCGACCAGGACGGTCGATTTCCAATCTAAAGCCTAGGAGTAAACTTTTGTAGCATAACATCTATCTCTCCAACCCACCCATTCATCCAACCAGCGATGGGATTGAATGCACATCCAGTCCACCTTTACAAATCCACACAATCCCCCACAACTTCCCAACCCCCTCCTCCCCTCCCACCCCATCTCCACTACTCCATCTACTCCTCCTCCCGAACCTGATCCGCCACCCTCCTAAGCAAAGGCTGACTCTCCCCCTCCTCCCCGCCCGGCTTAGGGTACGGCATCTTCCTCCACTCGCCCCCCTTGACCCTCCCGACCCTCCAGCTCCCCTCCTCGCCAGCCTTCTCAAAGAACTCCAAGTTCTCGTCGAAGCTCCTGCCGCCGGTCTCGGGCATGTACACGTACGTCCAGGCGCCGGCGAACAAGTTGGTGGCGGCGAAGACGGCGAAGAGTTTGTAGCCGAGGTTGTTGAAGAGGATCGGAGTCAGCAGGGTGACGGCGAAGTTGGCCAGGCCCCAGATTATCACGCTGATGGCGGTGCCCTGCGCGCGGGCGGTCGTGGGGTAGATTTCGGTGGGGATTAGCCAGGGGGTTGCGAGCCAGGTTATGCCGAAGGTTGCTGTGGCGATGAAGAGGGTCTGGTGTTGTTTTTTTGTTAGTTTCTGGATCGATCAATCTTGGAGGGTGGGTTAGGCTTGGGGGTTTGAAGTGGGTGGGGGTGGGGCGGAGGTAGTTTTCATGGGTGGAATTGTTGCCATGGAAGTGTGGGCCGGGAGGGAAGAGGAGAGTTGAGACGTACTGCGAATCGTGTTAGCTATTTGTTTCGATTTGCGACTGAAGGATGAGGTTCTGACTTACCGACTATACCCGGGATAGCAACAGCTTGAGTCGGGATGTCCAGCTCGTCAGACTTGTCCGCCAAACCGCCAAAGACGGTGAGCAGCACGAAGCAAAGCGTAAGAGACACGGAGCCCCAAACCATGAGCGAACGGCGGCCGACGGCATCGATCAGCAGCCAGGCAAAAGTCATCAGGACAAAGTACGACACGTAGTTGGCTTGGGTCAGGTATTCACTCTTGCGCACGCCGTAGCCCAGCAGTTCGAAGATCTGCGGGCCGTAGACGGAAACCGCTCCGTAACCGGTCAAAGCCTGGTTGACCTGGCCCATGATGGTGATGACGGTCGGGTGGAACTGGGCGTGCCCGGGAGTCAGCATGTCGATGTAGCCGACGCTGGCGCCGCTGTCCTGCTCCTGCTTGTGGCTCTCGACGAGCTCCTTGCACTTTGGCTCGACGTCTTCGTCGCCCATGATGTCCGCCAGACTGGCCTTGGCGTCCTCCTCGCGGTCGTGGTAGATGAACCAGCGGGGACTTTCGGGAAGTTCCTTGATGAAAGCGAGCAGGCCCAGGGGGTAGATTTGCATGGCGATGATGGGGACGCGCCAGGCCCACTCGTTATACTTGCCCAGAGTCACGGTGGCGGCGAGGTTGATGGCGAAAGCCATGTTCAGGCCGAAGATGTTGCTCTGGAATTCCTGCGCGAGAGCTTTGCCGCGGGCGCCGTCGGAGCTGAGTTCAGAGCTGTAGACGGGTACCACGGAGTCGACACCACCTACGCCCAGCCCCATGATCACGCGGCCGAGATACATGACTGCCAGGGCGCCGCGGCTGTAGCCCAGACCGGCGACGAACATGATTAAATTACCCAAGCTGGCCATTGCGAGACATCCAAAGAGAGCCGGCTTCCTTCCTCTACGGTCGGCGAGAGTGGAGAATAATACCGCACCAACGGCGCAGCCCAGGTAGTAGACCGAGACGATGACACCAACCTGCGGCGACTCTTCTTCAAGACCCATGACGGAGAGGTAGTCCTTGTTGGTATTGATCAGGGACATCATGCCCTGATCGTAGCCATAGAGGGCAATGGCGGTGCTGCTAAACATGACCACCTGAAGATTGTCAGTTGAGGCCTCGAAGGTATTTCGGACGGTCTAGAAGAAGGTCGACGACATACCTGCTTGCTCTTGTCATTGAGGAAAGTCTTTATTGCGTCCATGGCGGCGGACTGTCTGTCTTGACTAGGCAGTCAAGATGGTATAGCGATGTTGCTACTACTCAACTACTCACAAAGAAGGCGAAGAGAGAACGACAAGAAACCAAACTCTACGGCCAGGGCGAGAGCAGTCTACCCACCTCACCTTAACCGACCAGCCGTCGACGGTGATGCTGGCTGTGGTGACGGCACAGCGGCATTGATTGTTTGACTTGCAGGCACGTGGTGGTCCAGTCTCGAGCCAGTCTAGGCGGCAAGACAGTTGGATCATGACGCAGCAGTGCAGCACGGAGGATTTCGAAGGACAGATCAAGGGAAGGCTTGGAAAGAGATGGGGATCTCGTGCCAACCATGATCGATCGCCTGCCAGATAGCGGGGATTTTTCGACATCGGCTTTGCCTGGTGGCTTGGGCTTGAGTCCCATCCAGTCCATGCTTAGCCAGATCTGACGTGATTCCTCGTGTGCTTGTATCCATTTACCACCCACCTTTCTTCCAAGCGAGGCGACTGTTGCATGCGTGTATAGCCTCGATGATGCAAGTACCGGCAGTCACAGTATGATACCTCTTACCGTGCCTGGTCCACATGTGCGTCCTCAATCTACCTCTCAACATCACCACACATCAGTCCTCACTTGTTCAATAAAGAAGGTCTCATAACAATAATATAGTACATCCGAGCTACAGACACAGCCAAGACTTCCTCGGTATGCCTAACATCGTCATGCCTTGCCCAACAACCACCTCGTCCCATCTCATCCCACCCTCACCCCCACCTTGCTGCATTAACTCGTGTCGAAGCTTTGTACCAAAATGATGAAGCGAGAGCTTTCATAAAGGTACCGGGAAAAACCAATAAATAAAAAAAGTTGCCGGAAGGTCGGGACAACGTAAAAGCAAAAGGGAATACTGGGTAATTGCATGAGTGAAGAAAAATCAACAAGGGGTCAACCGTGGCCACAGTAAGCCCATAGCGGATTTGACCGTAGATGTGCGCCTTGTGCGCCGTGCAACGCACGCAGATGGTGTGGCCTTGCGAGGAACCACCGCGCTGCTGCCAAAACATGTGCTTTATGTCGTCTCATTGTGCTTGCTTGTGAGCTCTGCGCCGTGCTCACTGCGGTTTCAGATCTTGCGATGATGCGTCAGCTTCTGCATTAGGAGAGCCTTGGATTTGGCAGCTCCTAGCGCTGCTGTTGCATACCTTGCTGAGGCGGCATACCTGGGTATGCGCCTTGTTGTGCAGCTTGCTGCTGCTGCATGTACGCCTGGTACTGGAGCGCTTGCTGCTGGTCGGCAGTCATGTACGACTGTTGAGGGTTGTTGCGAGGCATGCCCGGTGCCATTGGCTGTGCCATCTGGGGCACGGCGTTGTGTTGCTCCTCGGGTGAGTCGACAGTGGACTCGCCGTCAACACCATTTGAGTCGGCGGGCTCGGGAGCGTTGAGACAGGCCTTGGATTGGGTATTAGTGTCGCGCGCATTGAGTGTATCATGCTCGTGCCCTTACCTGAATGAGGTTCTTGCCTTCGGGCTTCGTGACCAGCGGCTGGAGTTTGGGCGTGGTGAAAGTGTATACAAGACCGGTCTCCGACACGACTAGAAGGAGGACCTGGGTTCCGGTAAGGACAGACAGTTCGTATGCCTAAGTGCTGGTGTCAGTAGGAAGTTCGCGACGCGTCGAGCTCAACCGCCGTCCCAACGCGTCCTGCGCAGGCGTAGGGACGGGTTCGCGCGCGGTCGCAATGCGCAAAAGTGACTGACCTTCTTCATGATACCAGCCTTGCGCTTGGAAAAGGTGATGTGCCGACGCGACTTGTCCTGAATGAACTTGATCTCAATCTTGCGCCTTTCGCGCCCGGGCTTGTCGTCATCGTCGTCGTCGTCGTCGGCGGCGCTGGGACGAGGGCGCTTGACGCCTCTGTTCTCCAGGGCGCCATTGCCGTTATCCAGGTCGTCTGGAGCAGTGGGAGAGTTGGTCTGGTCGTTGGCGGTGATCTCGGCCATGTTTGCGGCAGTGAGCAAATGAGGTTAGAGGGAGGTGGGGATGGATTTGTGCCTCGATATGGCAAGTAGCTGAAAGGCGACAACGCTCTTCGGCGCTCGGAGGGCCAAGAGGAAGAGATGGGACGGGCCGAAGCAGCGGCTGGGCAAGTCGAGTCGAGGAGGTGCGACTCAGCTGAAGCGAGCGGGGGACGATTCGAGAGGTGGCAGATGCGGCTGCGGCTATACCTTACTTGTTCAGACGGTGAGACCAGGCAACTCGAAGTGAAACGGCAGGCGGTGCTTGAGTGGCGGCAGGCTGCGACGTGCGACGAGCTGAGGAACAGTTGGTGGTGGTACTTACGACGAGTCGTGTTCAGGCTCACGGACAGGAACAGGTGGTAGCAGCAGTGTCGGCAGCGGGACCGGTGGCAGCGAGCCAGTCACAGTGCGGTGTCGGCTGGCAGTGAGGTGGAGGTGGAGCAAAGTTATGAGGCAATCAGGCAGGTCTTAAGTCGATCCGTGTTGGTTTGTAGCTAAATCGATAGGACGAGCGTCTGAATCGCTGAGTGTGGTTTAGGAGCATCAGAAAGAGGGAAGGAGAGATTCCAAAAGAGATTCAGGGTCCATGGAGACTTGGCATGCACGAGCCAGGCTTGCAGCGACTTCACATCGATTGCTCAACACGTGATCGGTCATGCTATTATCAAATGTAAACTCCACTTCAAGGGAGTTGTCAGCAGGCAATCGACAGATACATCAGAATCTCTCGACTGACACGTCGTCACAACCGTTGAAGGTATCGTAAACCTCACCTGCAGAGCAGAAAACAACACAAGATTTTGAATCTAGACTTCTTGGTGAATTGATGATGGTCCTTGGAAGGTTGATTGATGTCTCTATGATGACCTTGAATTCAATGGGCAAAATTGCAATCAACAACCCATCAGCACCGCTAAACAGCCCTCAAAGAGGGCCGAGAGGTTCTTCAAGGCTCGTGTCCGTGATCGGGACTAAGATCGCATTGACATCAAGACAGACCAACCCCAACCCTAACCCTCAACAAGAATATCTCTTCCAATTGCTCGCAAGTCTTCCAGGTCATCAATTGTCAACCCTCAACGGCCGTCATTATACTCAGATGTTGATTGTCGCGAAGCTCGCCTCAAGGTCACATCCAAAAGCTCAAACAACACTCATTAGCTATCGACAGTCAGTCGTTAAAACATTAAACTAACATCACCCATCCACCATCAGCTCCCCTCCCGCCTCGTACTCAGATATAAATCCAAGCTCGCGCTCCCATTACTTGAGCTAGCAGCATGTCTCCCAGCAGCCGTGTTCCTCCTGGAAACTCTATTTTCCCACCCCATAGATCCACCCGTCTCGCTTCCAAGCGCCTCGCCCAACCCAAGACCCTGTGCCAGCGGACCGGTGTTGAGAGCGCCGTTGGTCCTTAGAACAGCCATGAGAGCTGCGTTGAGAAGAGCATTCTGCTTTTCCAGTGCTTCGAGTCGCTCCAGACGGGCGTCGATGCGGGCAGCGGCTCGGGTGGCGTTGTTGCTGGAAGAGGTGGAAGAAGTTGCGGTCCGCAGATCTTGTGTGGTGATGTGTGGAAGTCCCTTGCTGAAGGATGATGACGGTTGGTGCTGGTGACGGAGTTGGAGGGGTGGTGGCGAGAGAGGTTCGCTGGGTGGTAGGGGGAGTTCTTTCGTGCTTGAATCTGTTGGTGAGGGACGCTTGAATGTAGGTTTGTGCTTTTTGATCACTTCTGACCCGGAAGCTGGAGGTGTGGGTGGAAGGGCGCGGTTTGGCGGCGGCGACGGGAGAGGAGGGGTAGTGTCTTTCTTCTGTCTTGCCTTGGTGGTGTCTGGAGTGCTTGGGCGAGATGTAGTGGTGGCGCTACCCTTGCTCCGTCGCTTCAGCGCTGTTCGAGACATCGACGCCGAGCGAGGCCTCGGGGCATATTTGCTACCCTCGCCACGCAAGATGAGCCTGGTAGGCTTTGGTGTGGATCTTGCCTTGGGCAAGGGAACTTGTTCAGCGACCAGCATGACTGGACTGAGAGCCACGCCTGAACTAGGGCTGTCGTTCGAGGACGTTGGCGACTTGGGAGAGTAGCCAGTCTTCCCCTCCCCAATCGACTTCTCGTCTTGTGAGGGTACTGTTGACACTGGACTGAGCGTGTCCTCCGTGACCTTCTTCCAACTTGCACTGCTGGAAGCTGACGATGATGTTCTGGTAGCAAGCGGAGCAGGCTTGAACTCCGGGATTTGTATCTGTGGTCTTGCCTTGCGTAGGCGACGAGATGGAGGCGGTGGAGCGTTGACGACAGAATTGATGGCAAAGTCGGGCTTGTCGCGGATCTTCCGCTGTCTTGTACGCTCCTCTCTGTCTTTTCGAGACATTGGGTACAGAGGGTACTTGTTGAGATTGCGCTCTCGGGATCTGGGCCTCGTGATAGGCCCGGTACATTCGGTGGTTACCGACGGCAGGATCATTGGGTGATCTACATCACTGGCATACTCGCTAACAGTTTTGATGCTAGGTGCCATCTTCGGCGTCGCTTTGCGGGCTTCTCTCGAGGCGGAGATCAATCCTTCGATGCTTCTCGGATCTCTGCATAGCCTAAGTGGGCTCTTTGGCGGTGGCGGACCAGGACTGTCGCTGAAGCTTCGCATACTCAAAGAGGCTGCCATGCTGGGTGTTCGGTGCATCAAGACAGGATGACTACCAAGACGTCTCGGAGACGGGTGCTTGATCTCAAAGTCCCGTTCAGCGCGATGATACTTCACCGGAAACTCCTCCTGTGGAAGCGCAAGGCGAGGTAATAGTGAGCTTGATGGTGAGACCGTTCCGCTGCGTTGACTCGACATACTACCGAAAGCGTCAAGTGATCTTTTCGCAGGGTACTCGGCGAGATCGTATCGGTAAGACTCAGCAGCCAAGGTGGCTGACTCTGGTGTTGGAGGGTTCGAAGCGGCGGGTCTGACTGGAGATGAAGACTGGCAAATCATACGAATTGCTGGCTCACTTTCAGCTCCGAGCGATATGGATGGTTGACGAGTCGGAGGCGGGGTACTGTCAGGCCAGTGGGTATAATATGCGTCGAGTCCGCTACTATAGCATGTGTCGTCGGTGAACGAGATTGAGACGTGAGAATCTGACACGTGCGGATCCAACTTTGGCGAGCTGCTCGAACCGGTCAGTATTTATGTTGGTGGGAAGATCAGTGTGTACATACTTCAAGATGGGCGTTTCTGGGACAGGCTCAACCTTGGTAGTTTCCTTGGCCTCTTTGGCCTCTTCACCCGGCTTGAGGGCCAGATACTTTCTGCCTAGTATAGTTTAGCTACCGAAGACGTTAGCATCGGAGTTGAGTAAGCGTACCTGTCGAAGACACTTTCTGTTCAATGGTCGGTGGCAACAAAAGACCGCCTTCGTCCTGGAATCGCATTTCATCCTCCGTCAACTTCATGTTCAATCTGCCATCCACCGTCAGCACCTTCCCAATAGCAAATAGATAACGCAACTGGGGTAACTCACTCAAGATGTGCAGCCTCGACAGACGCAAAAGGCCTCCTCTGACCCACCTTGAGCCATTTCAGCACATTCTTCGAAGCAGACATTGCACGCCGAGGATGATCGTCGACCTTCTTCGGCCGCCTGTTAGGAGCATTCGGCCCAGTCGTTTTGAGAAAGAAGGCCAGATCATGGCTCGCGTTCCCTTTGGGCAAACCAAGCAAGCTCGTCTGGGTCATCATCTTGCCGTCGATGCTCTTCACATACGGCGGTTGATCAGTGCGGGCGTAGTGCAGACTGTCCGGCCTGGACTCTTGCTCTGCAAAAGGAGGGTGGATATCGTCGGAGAGCTCGACCTTGATGGAGTCCTGCCTAAGAATGGTCGAGCTAGCTTTGCGGACGTCCTCGCGTTGCTGGGCTGAGGGAGCTGTGCCCATGACAGCGTTGGTGTAAAGAGGTCCGGCACCAAGGGCGGCCATGCCCTTATCGGCAGTGCCGGAGAACATGTTGGAAGGTTGAGAGGGGCTTGCGGAAGCTGTTATCTCAAACCCCCGGGGAGTATGATCGAGGAAGCCAGGTGCTGGGGTGCGGCGGTGTGGGTGAGCGGAAAGCTGCATCTGGGACGAGAATGGGCAGATAGGTCGGAGCTGACGAGGTTGACCTGGGCTCGGGGAACGTGCGTGGCGATGATAGGACGCAGCGAAAACAGCACTTGCGTTGTGCATGTCAGAGATTAGTTGGTACTTGGGCAGATGGAGCACAAGTAGATGGTTGCTATCGCATGGCTTCGACTGAGCAGATGAAGGCTTGTGAACGAATGACGGTGGCTTCGAAGAAAGGAACGAGTGGCTTTGAAACCGGCGGCAAAGGCAGTGAGGGTTCTTTGCATGGTGCAACTAGCAGCAGGACGAGTAAATAACAACATCGAGCCAACAACAGGCTGCCCACCTCGGAGAGAGAATTACACAAAGGCGCAAGGGCGGAGGGTGGAGCAGCGGCAGCGACGAAAAGCCTTGGATGGGCTATTGTACGACGGCATTCCCGCAGCTAGATGCCGTCGGACGAGAGTACGCAGGCGGCAGAGTCGGGTGTGTCGAGGCCATTGCTGGCGAGCACAGGAGATGGAGGTGCTGTCTGAGAGCTGCGGTACGTTGCCAGATGACTTTCAAATTTTGAAACAGCTGTCATGAGGCCCGTCACAGAAGAGAGGATTGTTCGAGAAGGCGGCTGGGCATGATTGGCTGCAGGTGTCTCTGGTCTTGGTCGGGAGTGCACACAGGTCAAAGGCAGATAGGGGGACCGGATGAGAGCGCGCAGTAAGGGGCATTGTGATGCAAGGAGGGCGGAGGTGGGCGGGTATGCAAGCCGACACGATTCGGCTGCATGTCAAGTAGGACAAAGTCATTGCGTGGGCGTAACCGGACAAGGGTTGCAAAGGCCACGATGTCCCGCCAATGCCACCACGCCGAGCAGCGTCCTTCGGAGAATTCCGCTCGTTGTCGGGGCCACAAGTCGAGCAAAGTGACAGGTTGCCGACGGGATGGTTTGCCTTTGTGAAGAAGGCGTGGGTATGTGGCAGGTGATCGCTCGAAATCGTGTCGTTCTAGAACAGAGGCGTCAATGTGCACGATCGCTGCTCTCGTACAGCTACAGTACTTCACTTTCGGCTATATGTGCCATCGAGAGAGACAGCCGCACTTACTGGGAAACCCGGGCCGGATGCAATGTGCCTGCAAGTAATGGCCTCACTGTACGTTACGTTACTTAATCAGCAAACCGCAACGCGAGGGACCATACCTATGCTGCAGCAGAGACGTCTCACCAGCCACGGTCTGGTGCCGATGCCGTGGGAACACTACGTCGTCTCACTGGATCTGCATGCTATCCTTCTATCTGCACGCTTTATCTTCATCTCTCCTTCGTCAATCCTGTGCATCCAACAGTACCACATCATGCTTCTTCATCCCACCCAACGCAACGGGACCTCGATCGTCTGCCACCCTATCGTTTGCGCGGCAGAAAGGGATCTGCAGCCTTCTTCTTCCTGCGAACAGCGGCAGGTGGTGGGACAGTGGGAGCCACAGGCGTCCTGCTCGTCTTACCGTCCCCGTCAACCCGGGTGTCTGCCTTCTCCTTGTCAGAGAGGGGTGTTTCACCTCGAGACACAGTCCCGTTCAGACCTCCGATGGGGTTCGAAGTCTCAACAGGCTCGGCATCGGCCATGTCAACGTCCTCGCTGTCCAGGCGTTGCCTCGCGGCATCATTGCCGGTCTCCGACGCCGGACGCTTCTTGCTGTTGGCGACGCGATCTTGGAAACGGTAGGTGACGCCTTCCATCTTAGAGTCGGCTTCCTGTGGTTTGACCGGTGGCTGTGGCTGTGGCTTTGTAGCATGCATGGATCTCTCGCTCCCATAGGCTGCACCGTTAGAAACAGATGCCTGGCGCGAGGGCGCCGCAGAAGGCGTCCGGCTATCATTGCCGATCTGCATCTGAGGCTTGCGAGAATCCACATCCATCATCGACTTCACGTTCAGGCTGTTAGCCGGGAAGGCGCTCGATGGCTTCTGGAGCATTTCCATCACGTTGCCCGTAGTGTAGCTGTCTCTCGCCTGGGCGTCTTCAACCAGCATCTTCCAGTAGCGGCCGCGGACAAGCGACTCGGAGTTACCAAGCACCCACAAACTTGACTTGGCTCTGGTCAAACCGACGTTCATACGCCTGATGTCCTGCAAGAAACCGACACCGCCAGCTGGGGATGCACGCACACAAGAGAAGATGATGATCTCGCTCTCGCGACCTTGGTAGGCGTCCGTAGTGTTGAATTCGACCATTTCTTCGATTTCGTTACCAAAGCGAGAGGCGAAGCGTTCTTTGAGCATTCGGAGTTGGGATTTGTAAGGCGTGATGATACCGATGCGGCCTTGGAAGTCGTAGTCTGGGAAGTCGGTCCTCAGCCTTGTGTAAATTGCCATAGCAGTGTCGATCTCTGCCATGTTGATAAGCGAGTGGCCCTTTGGCGCAGCTGAGTGACGGCCCTTGACGTCAAAGAAGCGGTACGGTGCCAAAAGCGCGCTCTTGTGCCATGGCTGGACACGCAATCCGGCCATTCCATCGCCGTCTTTGAGAAGTCCGTCGTAGAATGTACGACTGGGGAAGAGACTGATGTCTGGATGCATGCGGTATTGAGTGTCGAGCAGATGTACCTCGTTTGCGAAGTTGTTCTGCATTCGGACGAATAAACTCTGCTCGTACTGGAAACGAGCAGCCTCTTTCGAGAACACAGTCGGTGGCAGTTGCTTGGGATCTCCCACCATGATGCACTTGACGCAGCCGTACTTCAGCGGAATCAGCGAGCTCATCTCAACACACTGTGCTGCCTCGTCAATGATGACGGTCTCGAATTCGATGTTCAAACTCTGGAACATGTCGTGACCACTTCCGCTCAGGGTAGCGCAGATGACATGCGCATTGTCGAGCACAGCCTGTTGTGCCTTCTTCCGGTTGAGTTCGGTCTCACGACCAGCCTGCCTTTCCTGGTCCTTGGAATTGTCGATGCGAATGCCAAGGTCGTTCTTCCTTCTGCGCACGGAAACAATGGCGGCTTCGAGCTCGTCTCGTTCTTTCCCCTTCACCTCGTCACTGTCACGCTTCTGGTACAGATCCCGCAACTCGGCAGACACACTGCTGTGGTTCTTGTAGAGCTCCGCGTTCTTTTGACGCATGCTCTGATCGTTTTCTGAACCGCCGAGGTGTTTTGCAACGAGCTCGTCCATCGTGACGTCTTTGACAGAGGTATTGATGGCATCGCTGCGACCGATACGGACGACGTTGAGCGGGTAGGTTTTACCGCTCTTGGTCTTGACACCAGCCTTGAGACGCATCACCAATTCGTCGACTGCGGCGTTACTTGGTGCACACACGAGTAGCTTTCTTGAAGCGCCTCCAGCATCTGCAGTTCGCTGGCCCGGCACGGCAATTCTTGTCGCAGCGCTCGATGTGCCGAGCGTGTTGGAAAGCAGGCCGCCTACGATGGCCACAATCGTCTTGGTCTTGCCCGAACCAGGAGGACCCTGAATGAGGGAGAACCCTTCATTGTCCATTGCAGCATTGATTGCCTCGGATTGTGCACGGTTGACGTTGTAGATGTCTTGGAGATTGGCGATTTGCTTCTCGCTGTACTTGATACGAGGCGAGGGCTTTGCCTTCACGATTTGGTTGCAAAGGTCGTAGTATTGCAGGCCCTGCAAAGCACCGTACTCACGCTCCAGCGGTGTGATTGATTGGATTTTGACACCGTTCACCATCACTCCGGGCGTGAGAGTAGGCCCAAGTGTGCCGCCAGTGAGCTGGTATACCACTTCGTTGTGTGCCTTCTGGCGTTTCACTCGATAAACCCTGGCCAAGCAATGCGGTGCCTTCTGATCTTCTGTCGGCTTCTTCGACGTCGACAGAAGAACGATGTCACCCTCTTGAAGCTTCAACTCTCTGTTCTCGACATGGCTGACTGAGCTGCTGATTTCAACAAATTGGTCGACATTGCTGCGGCTAATAACCTTGAGGTCGTATGGCTTGGCAGAATCTTCTTCGCGCGATCTGACCATTCCTTGCCACGCCTCAAGGGTAAGAAGCGGCTGGAAGGTCTCCTGGTAAGTGACTGGGTCGTTGAAGGTGTTCGCAACGGCGCGGAATTGGTGTTCGTTGGCTCCAGGAGGGAAGTCGCCATCGTGGAAGAAGTCCCATTTCAGCATCACTCTGTGCAAAGGTGTAAGGTCTGGAGCCAGGCGCGCGCGCATGTCTTTCATGGACCGCTGGGTTCTCTGAATGCGAGTGGGTCCCTTTCTCATCTCGGGCTTGAGACCGACTGCACCGTTTAGATCGAGAGTGGGGAGCCCACGAGACAACTTCTTCTCCTTGATCTTGCCTCCAAACAGCTCGTTGTCGAGGTCGTCCTCCGAATCGCTCTCTTCGTCCGACGAGACCATGACGTTGTTACCCTTGAGCGAATGGTCTTTACCCATGTCGCCAAGACCAGTGACACCTGAACCAACCCCGACGCCCTTCGCCTTTGCGAGCGCCGCAGCCTTTGCTCTGTCGGCTTCTTCCTTGGCCTGTTTGCGCTTTGCCAGGAAATCGCCAGGTGACTCGCGGTTCTGCGCAGCACGGACTGTAGCTGGGCCGACAGCCTTCTTGCCTTGTAGCTCCTGGCGCTTTTTCCATGCATCGGCGGTAGTAGAAACCGAGCTGTTGATTTTCTTGACTTCGGAGGCCGTTGGTCCAGAGGACAACTTGCTCTTAGCAGCTGACTTGCCCCATGCATCCAGATCAATAGCACCGGGCTTCTTTGACTTTGCGACTTCGATGGGCGTTGCGGAGCGGCTGCTCTCCCTACTGTCTCTGTCGGAAGCCCACTGCCGCAAGGAGCTCTGCTTCAATGTCTGAGGCGCATCGATGTCGATGACTTCTGGCTTCGAGACCGTGCCCAAGTGCTTTTCAAATGCCCTCGAGATCTTGGCCTTCTGGTTGGCACTGAGCTTCGTTTTAGTCTTGCCGGTAATGACGTTGTCTAGGCTTTGAGCAGCGTCTTCTACGATCTCAATGCCCACCTCTTCCAGACGGAGTAGCATTTTGGTGGTGAGATTCACAGCCTTGTCGACCAGGTAGTCGTCGCGCAAACGTAGCCATTTTGTGACACTGGTGAATGTTGTTTTCGGGAACTCCAGAAGCTTCTTCCCGACATCGGTTGATTTGGGATCGGCAATCTTCAAGGTGTTGGCGATGACTGAATACTGGTCGAAGGCCAGTTCGGCGAAGTCCATGGTTTCACGACAGAAGTCCTGCATGAGCTGCTTCTCGTGCCCGAGATTGCTCCAGGGTTCAGTCTGTTCAAATATCACGTTGAGGGTCATCCACGTGAGTTGCCAGAAAGTCTCCAATGCTCGAACGTCACGATCGGTCAACGTCTTGCTCGACCTCAGCAGTCCATCTGAGCTGTCGCACAAACAGCTGTAGAGGTCGCTGCAGATTTTCAAAGCTCTCATGCTGGGAGTGAAAACCTTCGCTCTCGCGACTGACTTCACAGCGCCGATGACGCCATGTAGAGTCGTGGAGGGTGCAAGTTTCAACACATGCATGAGACTGTCACGCCGACTGTCTTCTCCGCTCAAGGTCTTGAGAAGATTTATGGCAGGATGTTGTAGACGATCGTCACCGCTGAACAGCATGGCCAAGATACCGTTAGCACCGTCTTGTTCATGATAGATCTCGAGGAGTTGATCCGGGGCGAAAGCTTGGAGACGGTCGAGGAAGTCGTCGGCGGTAATGGTAATCACGCGATTGAGTGCAAGATTCCAGTCTTGCGCCTGCTTCGGTGCTGCCTGCACCTGGCGGGATGCGAAAGTCTCAAGAGGGAGCAAGCCCTGGATTCCAGAAAGAATTGCAACCGGTAGTGTGTTGTGCCCTGGCCGCACAGCTCGCATACTCATCTTCCAGGAATCCAAGCTAGAGATGCCGAGTTCGTGGTCCAGACCCTTGGTTTGCTGGATCAAGGCGTGATCATAACTGAGACTCTGCACATCGATAGCAAGCACGTCTTTGACAACCGCAAGACACAGGCCCAAAGCTTGATCTATGCGCATCTCATCCTTCGTCTCGATGCCTTCCAGTTCTTGCATGACCAGCTTGATAGAGTCTTTTGCGACAAGCTCCGCCATGTGGGTCAAAACGGGGCCACCTCTCACACCTTGACGTAGGCTTTTGAGAGCCTCGACCAAGCAACGGAGACCTTGCCTCCAAGTCGTATTCCGGGCGTAATTGGAGTATGCTTTGTCCTGGCACCGCTTGAGGAGTTGATCCGTCAGGGCGCGAACAGGGGGTACCAGGTTGGTTGGCTTCACAGACTTGAGGAAGGGCGAGAGCCACGCGAACTTCTCTTCCAGTCTGAGAGGCTCCGTCTCATTGGTGATGCGAAGCACCTTTTCCAGTGTAGGTGACTTGAAAAACTGTTCAATAATCTGCTGAGGGGTGCACGCGCCGAATGCATCCCAGAAGTCGCTTGGACTGACCTCAATGAGATTCTTGAAACTTGCAGTGAGGTCGTCGAAGTGTTCTCCATCAATCTGGAAATGCTCCAGAGCGTGAGTGTAGAGGTTCGCGTTGATGCCACGAAGGTGCATGGTGACAACATCCTTAGTCATCTTCTGGAGGATCGCTCGGGTGCCTCGCCAGAATAAGGGTAGAAAGGGAGCGTCAAGCATGGCCACATGAACCCGAGTGAGGGCCTGTTCCAGGGAGGGCTTGACGCCGAATTCGAACTCGACGCCAGAGAGGTTGCGCTTGATGGTACCAAAGTTCTTCAAAGCCCAGGCTGAACGATCCGCCTGAGGGCTGAAGAGGAAGAAAGCCATACCGGGCGCATAGGTGGGCAGCTTAATCTTCTTTTTGCTTTGCACCAGCTGGAAAGGCTTGTCGAAGTGCTCTCGTAGGGCGTCCTCGTTCTTGAGGAAAGGCACGCAGTTCAGGGCCTCGAACAGGGCGTACATGCCCACGTCGCCGGCAGCACCGATGTTGCGCTGCTCTGGTGGCAAGTCGAGGAGCATCTCTGTGGCGGAGTCCAAGCCTGTCCCGATGCGCTGAACGTTCATATCATCGAAGCGACGCATGAATTGATTAACCTCGTCCGTGTCGTATTCCGATTCGAGGGTCGTCTTCAACTGGCTGCGGCTGCGGTGGAACACACGTACGCAGATGTCGCAACGCGTCAATTGCTTGCGCAGACAGTCCTTCAACTGAGTCTGGTATTGGTCGGCCTCGCCTCCGTCAAATGCAAGGATTGTGCAGGCACTCAGCACTTGTGTTGTCCGGGCTTGAGCTTCTTCCACCTTTGCTTGCCGCGAGACCTCCTCTTTGACCTCGTTGTCAGGTACCCCCTGCACATCTTCATCGTAGTATACCCCGCCATCTTGCGATCCATAACGAGGACAGAACCAGTGGATGTTCTCATCGAGCGAGGCCAAGTCCTGTATCTTTTGGACGAGCTCCGCCATGGTTGGAGTATGTGGGAAGTATTGGTGTTGGCGCCAAAATGGCGGCTTGATAGAGATCGCAGTCGGTGTGCTCAGATTGTGGTGTTCTAATCAGAATGGCAAGATAGTGGAAGGAGTTGTTGAAGGAGTTGTATTGAAAAGAGCGGCGAGTCTTGCGCAAGCTTGTGACAGCACGTATTTAGCTCGTGAAGCTTCGAATTGGTCCCAGTGAAGTGATTAGGTACAAATCACGCTCTACTCTCATGTGAAAGTGCCTCAGTCCGCTGAAGGGAAGTGAGGAAGTAGTTGCTCAGTCAAGGAGAGGTTTGTCAGCTATCATGTGGCCCCAACCTCGAAGCTGAAGAATGTAGAGATAAGCACGCCAAACAGTAAACCGTGTCGAAGGAAAGTGTAGCCTGAAAGGCAGTGAGAAGCCTCTGAAGGTGTGGTTGTTGCGAAGTGAGATGATGTTTGAGCTGCCCTAGTCTAGGTTGCAAAGCGATCTTCCGCGCGACTTCCGCGTCATCAATTTCAATTTCGAATTCACATGGACGCGCTCCCTTCTTACTAAATGGTACCTACTAGACCTGAGGCACACATGTCACCGAGAGCCAGACATCTACCCAGTACAAAATGTGTATGGCGTAACTGCAGTCAACGCTTTGGTCGTGCTAGAGCGGTAGGACTGCAGTGGGAATGCTGATAGATGGTGTTCCAACGCGTATGTCCACCTCTACGCGTATTCTCACAATATCACATCTCACTCCTTGCAACTCACTTCGGTCGCACGAGCTACAGGTCCTCACTCACTTACCTCCCAATTTGACCATCATAAGACTACTGACATGATAACAAGAACAGTGGGGCTTGTTAACAACTCCAGTCTTGTGCGTGTGCTACACTCTGGACAGCACAGTGGAGACCTCTCAATACTCGACCGACTTCGCCGCAGCCATCGAAATATCCTGGACATGCTTGAAAGCCGGCTTGAGCGTTGACGTGGATCCCAGAGAGAATGGAGCTACTTCCGTGGTGATGGCGTATGGACACCAACTGGCTGTGTCTGCACTGAGTCTGTGATAGCTCTACGTCCTCAGCAATTGCGGCCTGCCGCTATTGATCCTGCTGATCTCAAAGCTGCTCACTTGGTCTAATTCTTCGACGGCATGGATTCGCCGCCCTTACTGAGGAGCTCCTTACAGAAGATCGACTCTTCCGCTCTCCACGATTCAGTCATCCCGTCCTCTGGCTCGAACCTCGAAGCTAGAGCGGGAGCAGACGGCGATACCGCTTTTTTTGTGCACCATGATGAAGACCCTTCATTTTACTTGCTATCGCTAGCTACGCGGACATCAGACCTGACGTACAAGACCGAAGGACGGGTGATGAGAAGCCGAAAGTCCGAATGTTAGGAATAGACTCGCTGCTGAGATTTAATTTAGATGCAAGCCACCTAAGGCCTCCAACACAAAATGCACTCAGGCAATGCTCAACTCAGTCGCCTTGCTAGGAAAACATTGCATTCCGCGGTAAGCATTATCGTCTGACACCGTTGTTTGCAGTGGTAAGTCGTGACGAAATCGGACGAATAGTATCCAGAGAAACACATAGTTGGTTCACAAGATGTTTCTAGATTCCAGAGGCTCCGAACCATGTTCTCAACGGCAAAGTATATTAGGAGCCGCGGTCTGAAAAAGCATCGAAGTCTACTGCTGCTCAGTCGAGGCACATTCGAGATCGGCGGGCCCAGACGTTGGACAACAACCAGGCCGGGTTGTTTCGCACGACTGACATGAGTTGTTAGAACTCAACACAGAAGACGATCAATTGCATAGAGACGTAGCGCTCAGGAAGTATCTCTCAGCGGTGTCACGCAATGGAAAAACATGCCCGAAGCATCCGACTTACCACACCGGAGATACAACAAGCCGCCCGGGAATTTCCTCACATGCATACTTCCAGATCCGCAACACCGTAGACAACGATGTATGCGGGAGTGTATGGCTTTGCCCCCCGAAGACAACAGGCCTGACGAGAGATGTGGTTGGTATGCAGAGACTCCGCGGCAGGATCGAAAGGAATCTTCGTCAAAATGACAAGCCATTTGGCCCACGTCTTGGAAATACAAAAGGAGCCTCGGTCTCAGAAACAATATCCTGGTCATGATTGGGTCAAGGTGACAAGGCAAAGTGCCAAGTGCCGATCATCTTAAGCTTTCGTCACGCAGCGGGGTGCATGGATAGCTCAAACCTTTTCTCCATCGACATGGAAGTTGAAACGAAGGTGAGAAGGGTGAGTCGTACACGAGAAATCAACTAGTGCTACTGAACTAAGGTGATAGCCGGTGCTTCGATCACCATCGTAGTGATGAGATATCGAGCGTCTATCTTCAAAAATCTCACCTCATCAGTTGAGGTCCCTGTTGGCCTCTAGGACTGTAGCAGTGACAAGTCATATTTCCGACGACGGCAGGCACCGCGTAACTTCCGGAGAGACGTTCGAAGAGAGCATATGTCGGTCACGTTTGATAGGCGGCCAGCTGCATGGTCTGGGATGGCGCGAACAAGCACATGGCCTACTGCTAATCACAGACAAGCGTGCGGATTCTACAAGCCACCGGGCGACTAGGATTGCTCGAAACCCCGCTTTGGAGCTCGATGGGTATCAGACACACGCAGTACCTGTCCGCACTGGGCGTATCGCCTCGGTGTATTTCCTGCAGAGGTGGCAAGCTCGTATACAGACGAGCGTATTGTCCCTCGGCAACTCAGCGTTGCAATGGCTCTTGGAGTTCTTTATAACGAGTCCACCGTCCGATGCTGGACTAAGGGTTGAAATATCAGTCTCCTCGTTCTGACCCTATTCCAGGGCCTGCACGACAGCCAGATCCTTGCTCCTTCCATCGCCTCAGCTTGAAAGCGACATCATTTGAGAACAGCACACAACCCCAGAACTCACCCGGCACACGTCAAAATGGCGATCCACAGCGCCTCAGGTAAGTACTTCTGTGTGAACATTGGGATACACGTGCTGACCGTACGAACCCAGACAGCTTGGAATCCTCGCATGTCGAAATGAAGAATGTTGGCATGGAACACGTCGAGCAAGTTCACACAAACGAGCTTGTTCCAGGTCACCCCAACTATTACGAGAAGAATGGCGTACGAACCGAGGGCGATGGAGTCGACCACACCGAGTCGAAGATGAGCTTTGCGCGCATGATGAGTCTTGTCGCCATGGCTTTCTGTATGTGCCGGTGTTTACAGGATCAAGTGTGGTGACTTCACTGACGATGCCGTACAGTGTGGACAGGATCGCAGATCCCCGTCTACCTTTTCGGAGGCGTACCACCGTACATCTATGCAGACATCGGTGGCGCTGGTAAGCTACACTACAGTTCACTTCTCAGGGCGTGTACTGACATCTGAACAGACCGCTGGATTTGGTTCATTCTGGCCAACTTGCTCTCATTGGTACGTTCTGTCGATAGCAGAGCTGACATGTATGACATGACTGACCATAATACAGGCCTGTGTGTGCCCTTTCACCGGCAGTCTCTCTGATTTAGTCGGCCGTCGCTGGGTGGCAATCAGCGGAGCAGGGTTCATCGTTCTCGGAATGATCATCTGCTCTACTGCTAAGACCATGAACACCTTTATATGCGGTATGCTCATCGAACATCGACGGTCGCACTCTGCACGAAACTAATGTATTTCACGCAGGAATGGTGTTCGCAGGCGTAGGCGCCGGAGTCAACGAACTCACCGCACTCGCTGCCACCTCCGAGCTTGCCCCTACCAGCCAGCGTGGCAAGTATGTGGCAGCTTTGATTCTGACCATCATCCCGTTCTGCCCTTCTGTGCTCTGGGGCCAGCTCATCGCATACCACTCTTCGTGGCGATGGATTGGTGCATTCTGCGCCATCTGGTAAGTGGGAATCAACTTACAGTCTTCCCGGTTACGAAGGCATCCCGCTAACGTGTCCGTCAATTCAGGGCTTTCATCGGTCTTGTGATCACCGCAATCTTCTACCACCCTCCTCCCCGTGTCAACAGCCAGGGCCTGTCCCGCAGTCAAGTGCTCAAGGAGATCGATTACGTTGGAGGCCTGCTCTCCATCAGTGGAATGCTGTTGTTCATGTGCGGAATGCAGTGGGGTACGTGTGCTTGCATCCATTCGTCTCAAAAATCGGGGTTTCGGCCCAACCTTTCGGACGAACTGAGGAAGACAGAAGATGCATTGGTTTACTGACAAGATAACAGGCGGCTACCAGTACCCATGGAGCTCCGCACACGTGCTGGCGCCCCTTATCCTCGGCGTCGCGCTCTTGGTAGGGTTCTTCGTCTGGGAAACGTACGGAGCAAAGTTTCCCATGTTCCCCAAGCGACTGAGGCAGGAGCCTCGCATCCTCGGCCTCACCCTGGTTATTACCTTTATTTCAGGTACCAACCCTAACCTAATCCTAAAGTTGAAACCCCTAACGCTTTGCAGGTGCCAACTTCTTCAGCATCTTGATGTTCTGGCCTACACAGGCGTTCAATGTAAGTCACACTGTACAGAAGCCAGGCAACAAACCGACCGCTAACGCGCATACAAGGTCTACGGGCACGACCCCATTGGCGTAGGTGTCAGAGGCATCCCGATCGGCTTTTCCATCCTCGCAGGAGCATGCATCGTTCTGGTACTACTTTCAGTACTCAAGGGTCACATCAAGGAGCTACTTATTGTCTCATCGGTCTTGATGACAGCTGGATGCGGTTCCCTGGCCGTGGCCGATGTAAACAACCTGAATGTGCTGTGGGGATTGCTTGTGCTCGCAGGATTAGGCGTTGGAGGCATAGTTGTGCCCGCCTCGATCATCTGTAAGTGTTTTTGGAAGACCAAGCAGAGAAACATCTAACAAGCATCGCAGCTGCCATCATTTGTCCCGACGACCTCATAGCAACAGTTACGGCTCTCACTTTGGCCGTCCGTGTCATTGGTGGATCGATTGGCTACTGCGTGTAGTAAGTTCTGATACACATCCAGCTAAGTCTATTCCAGACGACTGACATCGTTATAGCTACAACGTCTTCATCTCCAAGTTCAAAGTGGCCGCTGTCAAATACATCGGCGGCGCCATGTACGCCAAACTCAACATCACCAACCCACTGCTGATCAAAGAAGCCATCGAGCTGACCGGCGCGTCTCTTCTCGAAGAACTCAACGCCATTCCCGGCATCGGCGGCGTCCCTGGCGCACACGAATTGGTGGTCGCGGCCGGCCAAATCGCTTACGCTGAAGCGTACAAATACGTCTATTACGTGAGCATAGCCTTTGGTGCCGTTTCTATCATCGCCGCTTGCTTCCTTGGAGATATCAGCAAGTACATGGACGACCATGTTGCAGTCGTCATGTAAAGGCGACGGATGGATCAGGGAAGATGTCGGCTGTGGTAGCCAGGATGTTTGCTCAACATGATGGGCCTACAAGACCCGAGTATAAGTAGTGTCACGATTCGAACCCTTCACTTGTCTCGGGTCACGTGACTGCGGAGCTGGTTTGGCTTGCCCTCAAGACTTTTACCATCTGTTATACTTCGACTATTTCATCCATCCTCCGCCTATGCCAAAGTTTGTCGAATGGAAAATCTCACTAGCACTAGCATGTTTACGGCGTACTAGGCCTTTCGATACTATCGCCTGCGAAAGCCTGATCTAGTGAGATATTGACATTTGATGGCCGCTCTCTCACTGGCACCTGCATGTTTATAGCGTACTAGGCCTGCCGGTACTACCGCCTGCGAAAGCTTGATCCAGTGAGATATTGGCATTTAGTGGCCGCTCTCTCACTGGTATAAGGGTGACTTTGACAGTAGGAAGTTACTAGTACCATCATGAATCGACAAACTTTAGCATGAACTGAGGATGCTTCTTACAGGTAGCTGACTTACTGCAAATATGTACCGCCTTAAGCAATAATGAAATGTATATGATTATGATCGCACAATTTTGCTTTCAACTTTTTCTCACGACTTATGATTGATCCATGAGTACATTAGATAGTAGTGATGTTGAAGCGAACAATACTACCATTTGATACTACTCGCCCTAGTGAGATCCTAGGCATCGAGGAATTTTTTCTATGTTTACCAGTCGCTTATACAGTGCCTACTTGTCTACGCGAACAAGAACACATCCTAGTAGTGATCATAGGTAGTGTGTAATAACGTAGGTTTGCTTGATTTGTTGTCAAGCACCCTGAACATGCGTCATCGTTTTGGCCTTGTCTTTGTGCCTCAGGCTTTCGCGCGCTTACTTTCCAGAGCCGGGCAAAGGCTTCGAAAGCGTAGCCCGCGCTGCATGAATCACACTGTTGGTTTGGTTTCCAGTTTCCACCACCACTCAACACCACAACCTCTCCTCGACTCCACCTTATCCACACGATCCTCAGGCAACGGAGCCGCACTCACATCACCCAACCGACAAACAGGCTAAACCGCAGCCATGCCCAAGAACAAGGGAAAGGTATGTCGCAAAACTACCCCGCCAACATTTCCCGCCGGCGCAGCCCTCCATCGCACAAAGGGCAACCACTGACCAGATTGCGTACAGGGTGGTAAGAACAGGAGAAGGGGAAAGAACGAGAACGACAACGAGAAGCGCGAGCTTACCTTCAAGGAGGAGGGTCAGGGTACGTTCAGGATATACAGACGAGCGCAGTCGCCTTGGTCGCCTTCGCCGCCTCGGTTACCCCTCCTCGCCCCGACGATTTTCACTGACAACCCACCTTCACAGAGTATGCACAGGTCGTAAAGATGCTCGGTAACGGTCGTCTCGAGGCCGCCTGCTTCGACGGCAGCAAACGTCTCGCACACATCCGCGGCAAGCTGCGCAAAAAGGTCTGGATCAACCAGGGTGACATCATCCTGCTGTCCCTCCGTGAATACCAGGACGAGAAGGGCGACGTTATCCTCAAGTACTCCGCCGACGAGGCCCGTTCGCTCAAGGCCTACGGCGAACTCCCCGAAACCGCCAAGATCAACGAAACCGACACCTACGGCGGCGAGGAGGAGGGCGGTATTGGCTTCGACTTCGGCGAGGACGACAGCGAGAGCGACGGCGAGATCGACGTTGATGACATTTGAGAGGGCACCTGTCCTCTTCTATTTGCCTTCACAGAGCGCTGGATGCTACACATGTCGACGGCAAATGCTGGTGCGGCTGTTTGGAACGAGGCTGAGGCCGTGCCAGCGGGCCAGAAGTGCTGCGAGCGACGGGTTCGGAAAGAACCTATTTGTTTTTCGCTCCTGTCACTACGAAAACAAAAGCTGGCCTTTGACGATGAGCGTTGTGCGCCTATAACCTGGTCTTTCCTATTCACGACCAAAGTCTTGCATGATGGGGGCGTATTCACGTTAGCTATGACAATCTACCAAAATGAAGAAATTTTACGTGATTTTCTTCCATACGCATGTTGTTATCTCGTCGTTTAGTCATAGCCTTGTGTGATAAACGAATGGTCGAACACTGTGATTGTTCTGAAAGACATATTAGTATCTACAAATATCCATGGAATAGCAAGGCGAGGCGATATCACTGAGAATTCACGGGGGCTTAGATGTTGCGATCCAGATCGAAACATTCTAGGATTTGGAACAATTTTCACGAGCGCTTTAGAAAATCGATAGAGTATGTACGTTATAGTGGATGATCAAGTTGCAGTTGTTGACCTTCGTTTGATTTTCTTCTTCGTACCATGACTTTTGAAGTCTTTCGCCTGGATTCAACTCCAACCTCAACTTCGACTTCACGCGCAAACCGTACACCAACTTTCCGCCACATCCGATCAACACCTCGCTCCGGCCCTCTGGAATAAACACGTCTGCATCTCCGAAACAAAAAAGAAACAAAAAGAACCACACAACTCACTCAGCGACCCAAGTCTGCCTACTCCTCACCTAATCCAAAACCATGGCCACCACCACCGCCGAAAACCCCACCGTTTTCTTCGACATCACCCTCGGCGGCGAGCCCCTCGGCCGCATCAAAATGCTGCTCTACGCTGACAAGGTGCCCCGCACCGCCGAGAACTTCCGCCAGTTCTGCACGGGCGAGACGAAGAACCACCTGGGCCGGCCGCAGGGCTACAAGAACTGCCGCTTCCACCGCGTCATCCGCGACTTCATGGTCCAGGGCGGGGACTTCATCAACGGCGATGGGACGGGCAGCGCGACGGTGTACGGGACGAGGGAGTTTGCGGACGAGAGGCCTGGGTTGGAGTTGAGGCATGATGAGGCGGGGGTGTTGAGTATGGCGGTATGTTCAAAAGTATTTTCTGTTTTATCCTCTTCGATTGGAGGGGGAGAGGAGGAGAAGGAGGAGACAGAGATTCGATGGGCGAATTTTGAGGCTGACTATGGATGATATTGGATTTTGCAGAACTCAGGCCCCAACACCAACGGCTGCCAATTCTTCATCCTGACCGCTCCCGCGCCGCACTTGAACGGCAAGCACGCCGTTTTCGGCAAAGTGGTCGAGGGGTTGGATGTGGTGCGCAAGATTGAGAATGTGCGCACGCGCGACGAGAAGCCTGTTCAGGAGGTTTCGATTTCCATGTGTGGTGAGATGTGAGGTGGGCCAGTCCAATCGGTCACTTGTGTTCTCTGGCCGCCACTGGAGCTTTGCAGTGGATGATTGAGAGGGTCTGAGGGACTGCATGGCCGAAAGGCTTTTGTGGGAGAGCCTTTGTGAAATGGCATTGGGATGGAGTACATGATTCACACGCAAATGCACCAAGTGTAGCTTAGTCTAGGCGCGGCTCCTATTACGATATGGAAGACCTAGGCGGCCAGGCAAGAAAGCATTCTAAAAGCGGTGCTGTGTGTAGTTCGAGAAGATGCACATGATGAGAAGACGACGGAATCATTCAATCAAAATCAAATCGATCGTCTATCGCAAAAGACAAACAATGGGTATATGTACGAAGAGTATCTTCTAAAGAAAAACGAGAAAACGAAAACAGGACCACTGTCCTGCCTAACTTCATGAGAGTGAGACTAGATCAAACAACAGATCTACTCGAACAAGGAGCCGCAACCCCAGTGCTGCTCGACTCCGTGCTCACCCGGAGCCTTCCACGAATCGTTCTCGTAGGAGAACATCGCCGTCTTGTTGCCAGCCTTCTCCATAATGCTCGCGATGGCAGTCTTCTGGTCCTCAACACTGGGAATGGCAAGACCGTTGGCAGACCCGAGCGAAGGCCAGCCGGACTCGAGGTTGTAAGCCTCCTTCTCGTAGCCGCAGGCCTTGGCGATGTTGTCGAGCTGGGTGGCGACAAAGTCACCTGCATCCTTGGCTGCGACCTCGGCGTTGAAGAAGGGGTGGATGTTGGCGGCGGCGTAGTCGACAGCAGGGCAGAGCACGTCGGCGTAAGTCGTGAAAGTACCCGGGACTTCAGATGTACCCACTGGGCCGTTGAATCCTGCGGCTCTGAACTTGGAGCGGACGTCGTTGACAAACCCGGCAAGACCTTCGGCGGTTGTGTAGCCGTAGAACATGGCTTCGTTGCCCGCGACGACCATCTCGACCAGGTCCCACTTGTCGCTGCCCCATTTGGTGAGAGTGGCGACTTGAGCGTCGGTGTTGCTGCCAATGCCGGACTCGTCGACATAGATGCCAAGAATCATTTTCACGCCGTGCTTGGCGGCGGCAGCGCCGACATTCTCGGGTCCTTCGCAGTCGGTGGCGTACAGGCGGACTGTTGTGAAGCCCTTGGATTTGATGTCTGCAATGTCTTTGTCGACGGCTTCGGCGGTCTTGCAGTCACCGTTGTCGGCGAAGGGAGTGTAGCAGAATGCCCATTTGTTGCCGTTGGCAGTAATGGTGCTGCTGGCGGTTGAGGATGTGCTGGCGCTGGTAGAGGTAGCGCTGGAACTGTAGGAAGCGATCTTGGAGCTGGTTGTGGCCTTTGAGCTAGGTGAGGCGTAAGTGCTGAAGGACATGGACGAGCTGGTAGCGGCCTTGGAGCTGGCGGCAACGTATTGCTTGGCCTCGACCTTGGAAGATGAGACAGCAGTAGTCGAGGACGAAGAGACAGGCGTCTTCTTTGCGTAAGAGGGAGGAGAAGGAGAGCTGGTGATCTCTGCTTCGTCGGTGCATGTCGACGATGAGCTCGAGTCCTTGCTCAACTTGGAAGACGAGTTCTTGCGGCGCGGCTCGAAGGAGCTGGTTGCGGCAACGGGTTTCACTTCAGAAGAACTCGGGGACTCGGTCTCAACAGGGGCGATAGTCTCCCAGCCGTTGGAGGTGGTCTTGGTGTATTCGCGGAGATCGGGAACCAGTGTAGGAGCACCGTACCAAGTAGTAGTGTATGAGTAGCAACCGCAGTCCGGGGCGGTTTGTCCAGGTGGAGGAGGATGAGGTTTAGCCATGTATGCCGGGAGTTGCCTTTCGTGCAAGTCCTGGTGGCGAGCGTGAATGCCATGTTCGGCGTAGGCAGTCGAAGCGACGCCGGCTGCGAAAAGCAGGGATGCAAATGTCTTCATTTTGAATGATTGGATTGAAAGAAACAGCTGAATGAATGATGCTGTATGTGATGAAGAATGTAACGAACGACTGTGAACAAACACGTGACCTGCGTTCTTGAAGTGAAAGGTTGACCAGCACCTGTTGAATGAATGAAAAGCGACAAAGTGATTCGGCGAGATGAGAGGCGACCTACTTTATCAAGAATACAAGGCCTGTCGATTGAGGCGCTCGCGTGGGGTGGTATCAAAGCGTTGCCGGGCCATATATCGAGCTAATGAGCCGTTGAGGTTAGTGCTGCGGATTAGGCTGTTACATGTGAAAAGTGTTTAAGCTTTTGCAGACGGCCCTCCAAACGGGGTTCCGGCAGGAAATTCGAGGGCAATTTCCCGTCGATCTTTCGCGATTTAAGGGCCAGTAAGTGGACTGCCAACGTGGTGGATGAACGCATTTTGTGTGGGATGGTCTGGCTGTCACCATCACTTCACATGGTCGTCCACAGGCCGCTTTGGTTATGTCTTGCCACGGTGATTTCTCCGCCGTTGATCTGACAGATGGACAGGTGCAAGCAGCAACAGTCCCATCGATCGGCATTAACCGTAGACATGGCGGTCTTGGAGCATTAATCGACATGCAGAAAGATTGTCCAGGCGATTCTTGTCGCGCCTGTAATTTTCGCAGTCGCCCTTGGCTGACGGTCTGTCATATATGTCATTTGTGCAGGCAGTGCACGGGAGAGCCCTCTCGGCTCCATTCGACCACCTCAAGCAAGTATTATTCCATTCGGGCGCTGCCGAGGTTGCGGATGGTAGAGTCAAGGGTGTCGCATGCTACTGTAGATAAAACAGACCTGCGGAGTAAGCGCATGATGAGACGATGGTGCGGTTGGCAGGTATCAGCCACTGCCAACCTGCTCACTCTGGCGCCTAAGTCTCTATCTTTGGCCTTGTGTTTCCTCCACGTCGCAGAAACAGGAATGCGGACGGCGAAAAGGGTGTTGACTGTCGAGTAAGATCGGGGCGAATATAGGACCCATGTCGTAAGTAACGCTCATACGAAATAATGTAAGTTAGTCAGTGCTGTTCGAGGCCATTACTAAACTTTACTAGCCTCGGTAGATTCGGCCAAGGCCAAGCGATATGCCGTGCAGGCGAAGGAAACAACAGGAACAGAGATGCCGCTTCCCGCCTGACAAGACCAAGTACAATCGACGTGGTGTATGTCAGGTCAGATCAGATCGCTCTTCTAACGCCGGCACGCTCATCTCATGTCGACATGATCTTATTACAAAGAGATCCTGCCATTTACTCAGCAACGAGTCTCGCCCCTGCTTACATAACCAGGCACGACTAGCCTCGGCGAGCCATGTCCGAAAGGATAAATTATGAGCATTACGGCCGTTCAGATCAGATAACCAAAACCGTGGCCAGCCCACTTCTCTGACTGACAAATCCCCCTCCACCCTCCCCCCCAAATACTTCCAAGCAGTTACATGTCTTGGATTCGATCTGGTCTCCGTCCTCTACGCTCCACCATCGCCCTACCTTTCGCTGCCACCGCCGCCGCCACTACCTTCTACCAACCCCAAGCCTCGCAAGCCGCCGCAGTCTTCCAGCAAACCCGCAAAATGCACAGCAAGGTCGTCATTATCGGCTCTGGCCCCGCCGGCCACACCGCCGCCATCTATGCCTCCCGCGCCGACCTCAAGCCCGTCATGTACGAGGGTTTCCTCGCCCTGGGCATCGCCGCCGGCGGCCAGCTCACCACCACCGACGAGGTCGAGAACTTCCCCGGCTTCACCAAGATCCAGGGCGCCACCCTCATGGACCAGATGCGCGCACAGAGCGAGGCCTGCGGCACCGAGATCATCAGCCAGACCGTCGGCAAGGTCGACCTGAGCGCCCGTCCGTTCAAGTTCTGGTTGAACCCCATGGGCGACGACGACAACCTCGAGGAGGAGACCCACACCGCCGACAGCATCATCATCGCCACCGGCGCGAAAGCCAGGCGCCTGGACCTGGCTGGTGAGGAGAAGTACTGGGGCAACGGTGTGTCCGCGTGCGCCGTGTGCGACGGCAGCCTGCCGATTTTCCGCGAGAAGCCTTTGGTCGTGATTGGAGGCGGCGACTCCGCGGTCGAGGAGAGCATTTATCTCACCAAGAAGGCGTCCAAGGTGACGGTGCTCGTGCGCAAGGACTTCCTGCGCGCCTCCAAGGCCAACGCGCGCCGCCTCACGACCAACCCCAAGGTCGAGGTGCGCTACAACACGCAGGGTGTGGAGATCAAGGGCGAGGAGGGCCCCAGGGGCTTGATGCAGAGCATGGTGATCAAGAACAACAAGACGGGCGAGACCGAGGAAATCCCCGCCAACGGACTGTTCTACGCTGTTGGTCACGACCCCGCGACCTACCTGTTCAAGGACCAGCTTAAGATGGACGAGGACGGATACATCATCACCACCCCTGGCACCGCCGAGACTAGCATCCCTGGTGTGTTTGCTGCTGGTGACGTTCAAGACAAGAAGTACAGACAAGCTGTCACCTCTGCTGGTAAGTTTTATTCAAGGATGATGGCGATGAAGTGCAGAAAGCTAACTTTTGTATAGGAACCGGCTGCATGGCCGCGCTCGAGTGCGAGAAGTTCCTTGCCGAGCAAGAGGGCGCCGACGGACCGGAGAATGACAGCGAGGTGAAGAAGGGCAAGCCCGAAGCCGACGGTGAGGTGCCTGAGTACAGGTCCAACCCTCTGCTTTAGATCTGGGAATTTAACAAAAGTTACGAGGACATGGATTGTTTGGGTTTAGCCACGCATGGTGTACATAGGGAAAGGCTTCCGAGCTATAGAAATTAGAACAGTGGTATGGACCACTTTATTATCTTCGCTGCATCTGAAGCCGAGGTCATGGGGTATCTTTGTTGGAGTAGCAACGCTTGAACGCTGGAGTCGAGAAATCTTCGTTCCCAAGAACCATATTGGCTCAGAGTATCACGCATCGAGAGGGATGCACATCGTCCCAGACGTATGCTTCAACGATTGCGGCGTGAGAGACATGTCTTTCGGTGACGCCTCGTCTTTTGTCGGCGGCTGGTTTGGCCGGATCTGCATGTTCGCCGTCACTAATTATTCGAGCGACAACTAAAGAACGTGTTACTAACTGCAACCTCAATCGCCGAGAAGCTGCATCGCACTCTTGAAGGCTTCAACGACTCTGATGTCTGAACAGTGTTAGCATGGACATGCACATGTGGACGTGGCAGTTCGTTGGGCTTACAGTGTTTACGCTTGGACTCAAGCTGTTCTTCGTTGTGCTGCACAAGCGTGACTTGAGTTCTCATGCTGTGACACCGTTAGTTAATCCATTGCAATGTCAGTAACGCTGATGCGATATGAGACTGCGTACCGCTTGAGGCTACGCGTCGTCTCGTGGTCGGCTCCGGACTGAGCCCAGACGTAGAAGTACTACTATTGTTAGCGGATGATGTTTGACGCCGTGAGGGAATTTTACATTGGTGAGCTCCCCAAACTGTCGATACAGGTCTTGCTCCTGTTCGGCGTAGCCTTGTACCTGCTGGTGGTAACGTTGTTCGAGGTCCATCCAGTCGAACGGAGAGATGGCGTTTGCGGGCTCCTTGAACTCATCTGTAGCCTCTTGATCGTGGCCATTGCTATCTTCGTCGTGTAATTCTCCTGTTGTCTGTCGTCTGTCAATTTGCTCGTGGCTTCGTTCGCGGGTGGCCGATTTTGTGGTTTCCTGACTCGCATCCTTGGAAGAACTTGTGCGATGGTGACCACTGCCTTGTTTCTTCTCTACGGGCGCGACGGCAAAGTCCTGGCTAGAGTCTCGCTGGGAATGACTCGATGGCTGAGCTGAGGTCGGTGTTGCTTTGAAGTTCGGTCTAGGAGGAGGAGGCATTGCGGGCGTCCAGGTTGACTGTTCGCCTCGCACTGTTGTGGGTGTGGAATCCTGCATCTGTCCACTTTTCTGAGTTGCGGACCCGTTTGAGGACTGTTTAGTGAGCCCTTGGTCTGGAGTGCTCTTTTCCGACACTGATCTAGAATCGTCTTGGTCGTGAGGCGTCGGGTTGTCCATCTTGGCAGTGTTAGAACAGTGAGTTTTGATCAGACAGTGAGTCGGCACTCAGCTTCGCCGGGATCCTCTACGGCGTAGTTGGCGACTAGGTCAGGTGGATGTTAGGATCATTGCCTGAAAGGGATTTTGCATCTCATCACTTGCAAGCCGTGGTTGCAGTAAATAGATAGATAGCCAAAGCCGATGAAGTCGAGATAAAGTCCGGGCCAAACCGGGGTAACTACCGAAAGCAGAAGGAACGCACGCGCGCGTTCCGCGACGTCACATGCTCATCGCCTTGCGTGTGGCCTTCCTCTCATTTAAGTGCATTTATAATTTCCAGATCTGCGCCATCACGTCAAGGCTCTTGGTCAAGAAAGCAAACAGTTACTACCTTCCTGAGTCCACAGTTCTCATATGCCTTTGTCCACCTAGAGCACCCCAGGAACCCACCATGATATACCCTCGATTCCGAAATCGACCGTTGCCCAACGAAGGCCCTTGAAGATGGAGTGTAGAATCTGCGATAGACATTTCGACAAAGCTCGGAAACCGATATGCGTCTCTTGCACGCTAGTGACTCTCTACGAACCTCGTATAAGCCAGGCCACGAGCCTGCTGGACCGCGAGAATGCCCACACCCACAGCGAAGCAATCGTCCGACCCGGAAACGATGGTGTACTCGCTGCTCTACCGCAAGATGCAGACTGGGATGCGATCACTAGCGCGGTGAAGAAACACAGCCAGGAGCGAGCTCAGGCCGAACAAGTCAGAGTAGAAGCACGGATTCTTGGTATCACCGAGCAAGCGGCGGTGTTGAAAGGCCAGATCGAAGAGCACAAGAAGTACATCGATGAGTTGAAGCACAAGAATGGGCACCGTCGCCAGGAGATCGTCAAAGAGCAGCAGGAATTGGTGAAACGAAAACCGCAGGCTTTAGGTCCTGTACAGAGCGCACAACAAAAAGCCGCCCAGCGACTTGACAGAATTCACGGCAGAACCGTCGATGCTCGATCGTATATCTGCAGGCACTCGTCCAGCTTGAACGGAGTGCACCAGGCACGTGATGCTTGCGGTAGACATACCGGACGCTATCAGCTAAACGGACTTACCCTGCCCAACCTAAAAGAACTGAGCTCAGCCGTCGAGGGTACAGGCTTTCCAGGACCGGTCGAGTACCACGCTCACGTTAACGCATGCCTGGACAACGTCTGCCATCTGCTTGGCGTCTGGTGCCATTACCTCTCAGTGCGTCTACCTGCCGAGATTGTACTACCGCACGATGACTTCCCACATTCAGCCATCTTGTCTGAAAGATCGTCCTACAAGGCCACAGGCCTGCCTTACCCAGTTACTTTGACAAGCCACTCGACCAGTCCTTCCTCATCGCGAGTGCTGCAAGAACAACGCACTTTACCACGACCTCGCCTCCTCTATCTGGACCGCCCTTTGGCGCGACTCGCCAAAGAAGATCCGAAAGCATTTGGGCTATTCGTTGAAGGCACAATGCTCCTTGCTTGGGACATAGCCTGGCTCTGCCGCTCACAGGGCATCACCACGATCAACAGTTTCGACGACGTCTGTGACATTGGCCGCAACATATGGCTGCTGTCGCTCGCTCAGCAGAGCTCGGGACACGACCGCGACCGCAAAGATCGAAGCACCTCGGATGCAACTCGCTCTCGCAAGTCATCTACCGAGACCTTACGATTTGGGACCTTCAGCCACGGAAACCTTCGCTATTGCATAGCGAGTTACGAGGGCGCGGCGATCATGCACGAGTGGCGTCTATCTCAGCCGCATCGACTGATTGACAAACTACGAAATCACCTGCTCGTTGAGATCACGGGTGCCGAGTGGGATGTGTTGGACGAGAACGACTTTGACGACGAGCGGTATGACGAGCTTGCTGTGCTAGTCGGCGGCTCGCATCGCAAAGCGCTCGAGGACAAACACCCTGCTATGAGCGTGATGAGCGTCGCTCCCCACGAAGATGTGAACTCTCGCCCCAAAGGCGAAAGCGGCTGGATGAAGGTGAGAGGGAGGAGCGAGGGATTGTAAGAGCGATGTTTACACTATAGATCGAAGTGCTTGTTCCATAAAAAATCAACGAAACGTCGACTATACGTCGTCTAAATCATGCATTCACTTCACAATTCTACGACATTAGACATTGCTTCAATCTCGGTCGTCTGTCGAAACACTTTCAAATGACCTCCACAGCATCCGCGCCCTTGACCTCACCAGTCACAGCCGCCTTGTACATATCCATAGCATCATCATTCTGCCTCTGCAAGTCCGCGTTATTGGTAAAAGCCGCAGCGCCGGCGAAGAACTGCTTCATGCGAGCCGGATCTTTATGCATGCCATCTTCGGCATACGCGTACACCCTACCAAACTGCCTCGCCAAATCAACAACATGCTGCGAGCGCGGTCTCCGCACTGTATCAAACGCCTGGAAAGCCGCTGGGATCTGCGAGACATCTCTGATTTCGGAGAAGAGATGATCAAGAACGGCAGAGTCCTCCAGAGCTTGTGCCGCGCCGTTTCCAGCAAACGGCATGCTGGCGTGCGCGGCGTCTCCCATCATCACGACATGGTTCTTGCTGTAGAAGGGTGCGTGGTCGTGATCGGCGGCCGTCCAGGACGCACTGGTGTCCCGCGCGACGAGCTCGACGATCTTGCGGGCGTCTTCGCTGTAGTTTGCGTACAGAGCTGGATCGAGAGGTGGAGCGCCGCCGTCGGTGAATTTGGCTCCACGTACGGCGACTCCGGCGCTGAGGCGTGTGCCTTTGTTCACCGGGATGCAGTTGACATGGCCTTGAGGGCCGAGCAGGATTGGCACGCAGCGCGTCCATTTCTCGTTGATGTGCTTTTTCGCTTCTTCGACGGACACCATCGTGCGGTAGACCTGCCAGCCGTCGTGGTTTACGGGTTTGGTGGCTGGGTGGTCGGGTCCGAGGAGGTATTTGCGGGTTTCGCTGTGGATGCCGTCGGCGCCGATCAAGCAGTCCGCCTCGGCGCTGGAGCCGTCTTTGAAAGTCAGATGGATGCCATGTTCGGAATTCTTGACCTCAGAGATGGTCTCGAGCTTCTTCCCGAATGTGATGCACTCTTTGGGAACGAGTTGAAGCATGCCGTCCAGGAGATCTGAGCGCGCGACTGTCTTTCTCCCTTTGGCTCGTCCTAGCTCAGCCACGAGCTCTCCCTGGTTTGGTCCTTCGCCTAGAATGACCTCTGTGACCATTTCCGTCTCTTCGTCGCCTTGGCTGAGCGCTTTGTCAAAGTACACTTGCTTGACTTCGGGCCCGATCAGCGCCATGGCCTTGATGGCATTCATGTGGAGTGCAAGGCCGGCGCCGACGTCCTTGTACTCCGGTACGCCTTCGTAGATGTGAACTTCCAGGTGTGGCTTCTTTGCCAGTCCGGCGGCTAGAGCTAGGCCTGCGATTCCACCGCCTGCAATGGCGATCTTGATCTTACGATCTGGTGTTGCGGAGCCCATAATGTGCTGCTGTCTTGTGGAGTTTGGTTGTGGTGGATGACGGGGAAGAGTAGTTCAGAGAGACAAGTTTGTGAAGATTCGAGAACTTACCGGAGGTGTAAACTACAGCTGGTGACTCTCATATAGGCGTGCAGGTCCAGGTAAGTCTAGGTGTCGGACTTCGTTGTAAGCATCATCCGTGCCCATGTGAAGTCCGACGTGCATGTCTTTACCGCCACGCATGGCTTGTGATCTCGGAAGGCGACAAGTCCGATCAGTCAAACCTGGAATATTGGCTTTCGACCGAGAATGAAAGAAGACATCTGTAGACGCGAAATCTGGTGTGATTGTTAGAATACGTGAAAGAGAATAGAAGAGACCAAAATCCATGTCCGAAGTCTTGACGCGTTGATCCCCCACCATTTCGCGTGTTCGCGTTTCCCGTTGAGACCAAGGGAGCTTTCACTGAACACCTGCATCCCGAGACCTTATACTTCATCATCTATCGCCCATGGAGCTATCCTGATTGAGATTTGTTACAACCATCATCTATCACCACCATGATAGATCCGATACATGTCTGGTCGAGACGGATGCCTGAGAACCCGCAGAGAATATGCGAACCATCAGAACGAGGTTGCCGTGGTGTGGAGAGAACAGAGAAGGAGTGCAAGGCTGACAGAAGCATACCACAGCGTCCACAGGACTCTGCGCACTTCATTCGAGTGAACGTGAAGAGAAAAAATCGCATCCACCGCGTCAAAAATGTCAACACGGGATGGAGGGACTGCTGCCTCATCAAACGATAGACGTCTCAGAAGAAACGGCAAAACAGCTGAGGATAGAAGTCCAAAGGTGGTGTCACCGAGCATCCGACGCCTCATTACTGTACGCCGTCCGAACAAGGGTACTTTACCAGCTGGAGACGAGGAATGCCTTCACGCTGCACAGTCGAGTAGCCCTGCTGCGATCATTTTGATTTGCCATCTGGAAGGATATTGAAGCAGCTACTCGTATCGTAAAGAGAGTCAAGGCGAAGCTATCAACCATTCACATGTTGCCAATCAGTATCTTTGTGCCTCCGATATCTATCGAAGACCATGCTTTGGGGGGTATCTCAAAGTAACGCTACACTAATGAAACTGTCAGGAAATAACGCCATTCTAATACACTCCTGGTCAGAGAATCTCGATCCAAGATCAAGAGCAACTGGTCCTATGCAAACACGACTCACATCTCCTTACGGATCGGGCACATTCGCGTTCAGCCTCTCGAGGGCATCACGGTCGCGATTCACACCGACAGGAGCAAGCGGTGCAGTGAGGCCCCGCGACTGGATGATCCAGTCCCAGTGTGAACTGTCCAACCCCAAAAGTTCGTTGTTCCTTGCGAACTCCAGACATTGCGTCATGAGCAGACGGTCGTTGCCCACTGGCCAGTTGAGGACATCTTGGTAAATGAGCGACAAAGGCAAATGCCCCTTCTTCACACGCTTGCCCTGCCCATAATCCGCCAAGAATTGCCACGCATTGGTAGTCAGATCGCTCTGTGGGTCATGATTCACTCTGAAGTCTAGTGAGCTGCGTGGCTGCTTCCGGGCTTCTGCCGGTGGTGTACCATCGATCGTCCTGCAGCCGACAGTGATCTCCTTCTGGATCTTGCTGATCGCTCTCTTCCACGCCTTATCGTCAAGAGTTCCGAGCGCGTGCAACTGCGCCTTGCCCAAGGTGGCAGCAGTCCACTCATTCCGAATCGCACGTGCCGCTGCTTCTGGGATCTTGAACCAGGCTGGACAGAACGTGCAGATCTCGACGAGGCCGATCTCGACGTTTGCAGGCCATATGAGGGCCTGGGGAGGTCGGCCGTGTTTCAATGAGAGATAGATAAGCGGAATGGCTGTAACGTGAGTTGCGGTACTCACCTTTTCAGCAAGCTGCTGGACCGCGGGAACTGTGGCTGGCGGTGCGTCTTGGTTCTGTGTATTGTTGCTGTTGGGAGCCATGTTCGGTGCAGCGGGTGCGAAGAGAGGTTGTCCAGCCGAGGCGTCAGACGGCGCACCAAGGTGATGTGCATATAATGGCTGCATGTTCGATGGTACTGTCGTGGGTGTGAAGGTCAGGGCTCGCGCGGCATCCTCAACCCGGATCTGCGTTATATCCCAGCCTTTGTCGGGTTGATGCTGAGTGTCGCTGTCTACATTCCGCTGGTCCTCGGGTTTGTTCAACTTTTCCTCGCTGCCAGGATGCTGGTTGTAGGTGTCTGCATTCTGCTGGTCTTCGAATTCGTTCAACCTTTCCTCGCTACCAGGATGCTGGTTGTCGGTGTCTACACTCCTCTGGCTCTCGAGTTCGGTCGGCCTTTCCTCGCTGCCCGACTCCAACTCTCGTTCCTCCCATTTATCGAAATCGAACAAATCGTTGAAGTCACCGTGCAATCTGGCGACCTCAGCTTCTGTCTTCGGAAGATCCTGCATGTTGCCCGACATGTTGATTGTCAAAGGATGATTCCGTAAGGCGTCGGTGGGTGCTTTCGTCGTCTGCTTTGCGTCTGGTGTCCCCATCTTGTCAGTGGCGATGGATCCCTTACATGTCATTCAAAGGCGACCTCGGTAACGTTCTTGGCAAACAGCGTCCTTTCACTGACCTTTTGGTAAGAAGAACCCACTGAGGTGATGTTATGGCACAAGCTCTTCCGAACAAAGGTTCGTACTTCACTTACACGAGCAAGCACAAACACAAACACTTGGCAAGCACTCTGGCCTTTCTTCACTCCTTGGCTCTACCAAATTTCTTTCACGGTCGAGCAAACATAGTCCACGATCAGGCAACACTCCATTTGAGGTCTGCTTGCCAGCAACACAAGCGCATGTCGAAATTTTTCTAGACACCAGACTCGACAACCTTCCTCGCAGCCTCCTTAAGATCCTCGTTCTCCAACCCCAACACTCCCATAGCGAACTCCTCCCTCTCCTCCCAATTACCCTCAATAGCGCCCAACATCCAGACCAAATTCTCAATCGCATCCTTGTCTCCCTCATCGCGCTTCGCCTTCTGCTCGCGTTCGTACGCCTCGGCCTCAAACCACTGCACATCATACTTGGTCCCACTAGCCTTCTCAAAAGCCTTCAGAATGTCCACCTGCGTGATGCAAAAGCTCTGAATAAACAGCACGCGGTTCGCCGTTTCGGCCGGACGCTGCAAGACCCGAGACGTCGCTTCCCCGACACGCCCAAGAGTGCTGTAAGACGCTTTCAGCTGATCGCCAGGCCTGACAACATCCACCCGCTTCTCCCGCGGCCAGAGGTGCAGAAAGGCAGTTTGCCAGTCGAAGAAATGCCCGCACACAATGCTGCTCCAGGTGAATCCCTCGTGTTCCTTTGCGAGATCCGTGAGGTAGCCGCGTAGCTCGGTCTTGTTGGCGAACAGCGGCACGCAGTCCTGGGCGTGCGGGCTCGAGGAGTCGCAGGAGCCGAAGTCGGCGGGGATGAAGCGCTTGACGCCAGCTTTGACGGCCGCGTCGGCCAGGCGCTTCTGGATGTCGACTTGGGTGCCTTTGATCGTGACGACGACGGCGTCTTGGTTGGCGAAGATGGGTACTAGGTCCTCGACTGCGAAGGCGTCGTTGACGGAGGCGACTTTCACGCCGGCTGGGTAGTCGGTTGGGGAGTTGGACGAGGCGCGTTTGAGGACTGTCACGTTGAAGCCGTCTTTGACTAGGGCGTGTAGGACCATTGGGCCCACAGTGCCGTTGGCGCCTAGGAGGCAGACGTTTTTGATGGACATGTTGTAGATTTGGGATGGCTGGTGTGGTTAGTGAGTGGTCCGTCGAGAAGGCGATTTGGTTCGTACATGTGTGGATGTGAAGTTTGGTCGATCGATCTGCACTGTTTGATTCTAGTTGAATACGCGCGATTTCACTTTCGGATCGTTGATCGATTCGTGGTGGAGGAATCCGTAGGGCGTATCTTGACTTGTCTTCCACGTCGTCAGAGAGATCGATTACGTACGAAACGATTGGATCGCCGTCGGTGATTGCAATGCTCAGGTCTACGCTTGTCCGGGATGGTTAGTACTACTCCAAACCTTATTAGGGCACGATATATCAGTCCTTGAGACTGGCGACTTGTGTAACAATCAAGTCAGAATAACGACTCATCTATGAATGAGGAATTGGAGTCGACGTTTGGTAACTCATAATACTACACGTGCAAAGGACTATCTCATCTTATACATCTGATTATGCGCTGCGAAATATCCATGAGCATCAGAATAAATTGATCGGTCTCGGCCACCTAAATCCTCATGGTAGCGTTCGACTTGCCCGCAATCTCGTTGCCAAAGTCTCCGCTTTGGGTAGTGAAGTCAGAGTGAACACCCAAGTTCTCGATTCTTCCCAGCAAGAATTCCAGCTGTCTGTAAGCCGCCGTGGGGGCGTACTGCGGAACCATGTGTCCAGAGAGCTCGATGGTAACGTAGGTGAGGCCACGCTCAGTGTGCCACTTGCCAAAGTTACCAGCACCGGCAAGAGTGCCCAAGTTCAGCTCCTCGTGGTAAGGGACGAAGAAGTCGTTGGAGGGGTAGCTGCTGAAGCCCTGGGCACCGTTCCAGGTCATGTTCTGGATCGTCATGAGCGTACCGTTGGCCAGGAGGATGAAGTCGAGCATTCCGTGGCCGATGATCGTGCGGTTGTTCTTCTCAATGACACGCGGGAGGATGCTGAGGCCAGATGGAGGCGAGGTGTCGTCGTCGAGGACGCCGTTGCTGCACTCTTCCCATTCCTGGATCGGAGCGTTGACAGCACGCTGCACATCTGTGCGGTTGAAGTATACAGAAGCGCCCTCGGGGAGGTAGCCAATGCTTCCAGGGAAGCCCAACACATCCCATAGCAGTGGGCATGTGGTGGCGACTTGGTAAACATCCCAGCATGGGTTGATCAACATCGCAGCATCGTAAACCTCTTCCTGCAAGATTGTCAGATGGGTCTCACTCAAGAACAGACTTTCATGTCCGGGTTACACTTACCCAGAGCGAGCATCCAGTCACGTTGGCTCCAACATTCGGAGGATCCGGCAAAACACCCTTGGGCGGGAAGGTCATCGCCTCTTGGTAGAAGTCGCTGTATCCGCAAGACTCCCACTTCTCGTGAAGGTGATCCATGAACGTCTCGTTGAAGCTGAAGAGACCTGACCAGTAGTCGACGAACGGCACTGACGGAATTTCATTGGTGACGGCGTCGTACGAAACGGACGGATCGTAGATCATGATCGAATCGACATTGTAGTAAGTGGTGTCGTTTGCGTTGTGCATGGCATCAGCGATGTAAGGAACACTGCTGGACGTTAGTAAGGTAGTCTACACTCCCTGAAGGAGCTGACTTACTAGTATCCCGCATAGGATTCGCCGGCGATGTAAACCTTGCGGCCCTGACTATAGTAACACTGTCAGCCATTTGTCCGAGTATCGGTTATCCTGTTCAAGTCACTTACAGCGCAAATGTATCCATGAAGTTCTTGAAGAATCCAAGGAATTGGGCGGCAGCCTCAACCTCGTCTTTCGGCGCGCCGTCACTACCGACATGGCTGAAACCAGTACCAGCGGGCTGTTCAACCCAAACGACGTTGGTCAAGTTCGACCATGCCCAGTTATTCTTGACTGGCAGGTAGGTGCCATATTGCCACAGGAATGGGCCGTTCTCTTGAAGGAAGCCCTCGAGACTGGAGCAGCCGGGTCCACCGTTCAACCAGATCAAGATTTCATCTCCGGCGAGTTCGTTCGCTGATGGAACGAACCAGAAGTACAGCTCGGACGCATTGGCCTTGTCAGAGACTGGCAACAGACCGGCATAGGACTCGCCAATGTCAAAGTTCACATCGGGGATCGCAGTGCCGTCGACGGCGAACTTGGTGGTGTTGGCGTTCTGAGGCAGGATGAAGGTCTGGTTCTTGCCGCCGTATGTAGGAGGGGCATTGCGGGTGTCCAAAGAGGTTTTCGGACGTGCCTTTTCGAGGAGATGGCGCTTGTTGACATGGGCTGGGTTGCGCGACAAGGCAAGTGAAGTACCCGCAAGGGCGAGAAAAGCTAGGCTGCGCATATTGGTCGGGATAGTTCCTCTCGTCGGCCTTTGTCGAGATGGGTAAGAAGTAGGAAAGTCCAATGCAGGAATGGCATTTCGGCGAGGGTTTAATAGTATTGCAGCTCAGAGTTCACCACGTCACTGCTGCGACCGTGCCATGTGGTCGTGGCTACGGGAAGGGCCCAAGGTACGATACACCCGGCCGTCTTTCATGTTACCTCGCGTAACATCAAGGCCAGGTCGACGGCGAGGTCCAATCACAGGCATTGGTAGTACAAAGCTTTTCGGCGCCATGGCGATATGCTGGCTTGTCGAGGCTTAGCCTTGAGAGATAAGACTTGGTGGTTGAAGACGAGGATTGCACGCTGAGCCTGAACAGGAAGGTAGAAAGGGTCCTCGGCTCACAGCGGCACGCGAAAAGAGGAACCAAGCTCCATCTCGAATATTAATGATCACCTTTGAGGACGACAGACAGAAAGTCATCCATCTCACTGCTATACCGCCCAGGTGCACAATTCGAATGCAGCTTACTATGTATCTCAGTGAAGTCAGACTCCCGGGACGTTATTCCTCCACCATCAGCCAATGACAGCGTGAGAAAGTACTTGCCATCCACCAATCTCGGAGCCAGAATCGCTCAGGCCCCCCAGCTAGGAAACAAAGCTGACACAATATACATATACCGTATGTTATGCATGTAGCAGATGCTACGCGCGTGGGGCCCGATTTCACTAAGGTCACATGTAAAACTCATTCAGTGAATTCGCAGATGGATGTTGCCTTGATAGGGTTGGGGTTGGGGTTGGGGTTACGGCATCCCATACGAATGTCATCAATAGATGGAACATATGCTCAATTCCGAATCTCTTCGACCGAGAACACTTGCGGTACCTGAAGCAATGATTCTATTCAAAGCCTAGTCGATGGTATGTTGTGGGAGGTGTTTTAGCATGCTTGGATCGATGCGTTGGCAATTCAACACACGAATTCTGGAGGGCGAAATCGACAGGTCTTGGTGATATATTGCTGACTTCAGACCAGGTGTAACTCAACTTGTACACCGGAAGTGGAAGAACATATAGAGAGACCATCACACGCAACACCTCACTGACTAACAAGTCTCGACTGCACATCGTATGATTAAAGATTGTGCAACTCGCCTCCTAGTAGTGACGACAGATCCATTTGAACCGGACAACTCCCTCACGTCAACATGTGAACGAACATACCCATACCATCGCCTACTGCAAGACACACCGCCATCCTCGACGACCAGAACAGACTCAAACATATAGTCTGGCTCCGACATGCATTATGTAAACACAGAAGATCCCCCAGAGTCCTCCACCAAATCGTGTCCTAAATGGACAAGCGGAAGGAGCATGAGCGAAACGACGACGTCAGAGAATCGTAGACTGACAAAATCAACGGCATACGGAGCCTTTCTCCGGCCAGAAACCAACCGGTAGTAGTAACAGGTTTATTTGATCAGGAAGAATGTGGAACACAAAGAGAGAGAGATCAGCCTCACCGCACGTGACACCAGCGAACCAACCACTTCCCCCCGTCTTTTTCATTCCAAGACACGGCCCCTCCAACATCCACCACCAAACATCTTTCTCGGCAGAGAAATCTAGACCAAAGAAAAAGAAGCAAGCGGTCAGCATGCAGAGCCCCCAAACCCGTCTCACATCCTCCAAGAACCGGTGGACACGGCAAAGGTGTGGAGATTTGTCTTTTGTGTGTGGGGTGCATGTGTTCCATCCTGAGAATTCACAAAACGTCTTTTTTTCACGTATAGGCCAGGAGATCTATATGCCAGATCATGAAAGGAAAGAGGGAAGGGGCCGCGGATATTAGAAACAGGAAAAGGGAAAAGGGAAGACAATGTCTCGGATTGAAGCGTTGGAAAGTCTTGGGAGATCAGGAAGAAGCTTCGCTTGCGGCTCGTCTAAACGGTCGCGCACTGTCTCTTCTCTTTTTTGCGTTTTCCATGTCGCGGGTAGAGTGAGTGGGTTCTGTGGGGTAGGTTGGGGTATGTCTCGTTTTCATGAGTCTCGGTGAGGATGGTTTCGGGTTGAAGATGGGTATCTGCATGGGAGATGAGATGGGTGGAGATGCCACTTTGGGAGACTGCATGGACTTCCAGGCGAAGTGAGGTTGCCAATACCTGTCCTGTTATCGGGGAGTCTTATGGATCACATGTGCTCGACGTCGAAATTTAAGGTCGAGAAGATTGACTTCGAGTCTCGTGGTCGCGACCAGCAGTAGTAGATGGATACTCGCAGGATGTAGCAAAAGGATAAACGCTGGGGTATCACCAACAACGCAAAGAAGGAGAGCGAGAAGGTACAATCCAAAGCAAGCAAGCAAGTAGCATCCAACAGGCCAAGCCATCGATCAAGACTCAAAGACCTCTTCAACCCCATTCCAATCGCCCTTGACCCTCCTTTCCCAATACCCGCCCTTTTCCCTGAGCCTCCACAGCTCCTCGCCCTCGCCAGTGACTTTCTCAAAGAACTGCGGTTTCCACTCGGTGCCGTGGCTATCACGCACCTTCTTCCTAGATCGCTGTCTCTCCTCGAGCTTAGCCTTGGTCGCTTCGGCCTTGTCCACATCTCCCTGCTCCAACAGTCGCTGGTCGGGTCTCAAGCGCGAGTCCGTAGGTGGGAGGAAGCCGTCTTCGTTCTCCGTGATTTCGTTCAGGCTGGCCGCGAAAGTCGTGAAGCCATATACCTTTGCAGCGTCGGCGACGAGCGGGCCTGCCTTCCAGATTTCGGCGCCCGTGTCGGTGCGCTTGAGGCTTTCTGTCCATTTGCCTGCTAGGCCCAATGAGATTGGGGCATCGCCCGACGAAGGATCAAACAGTTGCACAGTGACCTCCTCGCTTCGGCCGGCGAACATGCCTCCAGCCTTGAAAGTGGCGACGGCGCGCATGCCGTTTGTTTCGTTGACGATGGTCATGCTCTGGACAGGTTCAACGTATTTCTCGCCAGCAATGACGTTGCGTAGGAAGCATGTAGCTTGGTTCCAGGAGTAGTGCTCGCCTTTGCCTTCGTTTGGCGCATGGAGAATCGCATGCGAGCGGCCTTCGGTATTCAGTTCGACGGACTTGCCCCAGAACTTTTGCACAGGCTGAGGGGACTGTGCAAAGCACCAGCCGCCGTTGTTCAAGCTTTCGGCTTGGCAGGCTGCTCGTACTGGATGGTGAGAGACCTTCTCGGCGAGGAAGCGGAATCCCAAGTCTTCGCGGACAAGCTCGTAGGTCTCTCCGAGCATGGGGTTGAAAGGTTTGCGAATGGCCCTCTCTTTCACCCTGTTGTACGCCAAGCCCGATAAGGCGAACGCCGCGACATACAGGAGGCGTTCAACTGGCAGCGAAGCAGAAGCGGCAGAGTCGAGAAGCGGCGAGTACTCCATGCACTCAGATAAGCGCTGAAGTAGCGACGTCGGCTCGTTCGCAGTGACAGGCATGGATACTGTGGACAGATCCTTTCCTGCATTCTTACGCAAGAATCCGATGATGCTGGGCGGAGCTTGTTTTGGTGCTAGAAGAGTGTTGCGACGCTTCGTGGGCGGAAGAGGCAACGGCGTGAGTGTTTTCGGTTTCGCAAGGAAAATGTCTGGAGAGGCGCTCGCATACATCTCGTCGCGTGAGCCGCCTCCGACAGTACTACTGGCGTCCGAATCTGCATCCGACATCTGATCCTCCATGTTTGCCTCAATTTCATTAGCCCCGTTCGTCTCCTCGAATTCGCTCGAGCGGCGGATCGTAAGAAATTGTGATGGAGTATTGGTCCCGTCCATTGCATCGAAGAATTCCTCACTTCTGGTCGATTCCATCGACATGCGAGAGGTCGAGATAGGCAGTGGTGGCATGCGGCGCGATTTGCTCTCGGCAATAAGTGCAGAAAACCCAGCGACGGCTTCATCAAGATCACGAAGTAAAGCCATACACCTTTCATGGACATCGTCATCTTCTCTCGATGATTGTCTGGTCTTGGATACGGAAACTGGGCCAGCCAATGGAGACATTGCTGCACCGGGCGAGGCTGGCACGGCAAGCTGACCGGATACAGTTCGCCTGATCAGCCCTGAGTTACGGGGTGTGTTCGTAGTGCTCGGCTTTCTCTTCCAGAACGGACGCTTCTCCTGGGCCTTTTCCTCAGATACTTCCTGGAAGTAATCGTTGGCAGACTCGGGTGACACCGGGCTGGGCATGGTGCTGCTACTGTTTGATGTGGTATGACTGAGCCCGACACCTGTCGCACCTGGAGCGTACTTGGGGTCGGTGTCTTTCGCAAGACGACGTACGGCATCGCGAGAGCCGGCAACTTTACTGACCAGCTGCTCGACCTGGGCCCACTCGTGCTGTTCTGCCGGGTCTAGTTGTTTGGCCTTGACAAAGCCTTGCGATGCTGAAGGAGGCGTCGCCGGCGATGATGTGGTGTTGTTGGCAGCTGCTGCTGCCCGTTCCAAGGCATTCTTCCAGCCATCAAAGTCCTTGCGGTTGCTAGCTTTCAAATGCCACAGCTCTGCACCGGAGTCTACGGTGAACTCTCGTGCTTTGTCGTTCACAGCAATAGAAGCAAGCGACAAAGGGACTGCGCCACGCAGAGCAGAGGAGTGTCGATCGCGGTAGTACGACAGGGTTGAAGACGTAAAGTCGAGAGAGAAGAAGCGCTTGGCGTGTCCTTGTCCCTTCTTTCTACGCTTCTTGTGCAGCACGCCAGTGTAGAAAGTGGAGCCTTCCAGTCCTCTAGACTCGGTCGCATTGGATTTTGGTCGTGGGTCTTCCAGCACACCCCTATGGTTCGCCGCTTCACTGTGTAGCGACTCGACGGAATCGGTGACCGGGCGCAACGACGGGCTCGAGGTCTTCCGTCCACCTTGAGCGCTCGGCGCAAACGCTTGGGAATAGTGCAGGTGGTGTCCAGACTTAGGCGGAGCGTTTGTCGGATGCGTCATGAGCACAAAGGTGATTGTCTTTCCGGTTGTCTTGGAGAAAGTGTTGTCGAACACCAGGCCGTACATGCCTCCTTCACCCTCAGCGACGTCGTAGCGGCCCATAGACACCTTGTCGGCTTCGCACTTGCCCGTCCACGCGACCGATCGCAATCCTATGCCCTGTAGCTTTTCCACCAGTACCTGTGAAGCATTCCTGCTGACCGATCCGCGGTGCGGTCTCTTTCCTTCTTGAACCGGGCCATCCGAGTTGTTCGCGGGCGCTGCGGCAGCTGTCGAAGGTTGATCAAGTGTTTCGTGGGTTGGCAGAGGAGGCGCGAGACCATTTTTGTGGCCTGGATGTTTGAAAATGCCAAAGTCAATGCTCTTTTTGTGCGGTTGTACGCTCCAGGAGATCGAGTGATGTTCAGGGACCTGGATCCAGCGGACGAGGTAACTCTGCGCGAATGGACGGTTAGTATTTGGCTAGTAGAGTATTCTGCCTATAACAAACACATTCACCTACCTTGGAGTGAACGACAATGCTCTCTATTCCCGCCATAATGCCAGCTTACGCTTGGGTCAGCAACGCAGCTGGCGTGTTTCCATGCAAGGATGGTTTAGTATGCTGTGAGCGAAAGTGATGTGTTGCTGAAGAAGAATGGACGATCTGCTTTGACATGGGCAGCAGAGGGGTGTTGTATGTAATAGTTGGTGGTACAGTGCTCGCAAAGTGCTGCCTTGGACATCCGAGTCCGACTAAACGAAGCTCGCGTTCTTGAGCGAGAAGTGCAGCCGGGGTGGGATGTGCTGGCGATCAGCACAGGGGTAGGACTGCCTCTGACGTGTCGCATGCGCCGATGAAGATGGAGCAGTTTGTTTATTTGTTGTTGTCGGTGTTGGTGTTGGTATGAACGTATGTCATACAGGTATGGATATTATTACTGCAGTGTATGTAAGCACGAAATACCGGGTTGTGTGCCTAGGTAATCACTCTCTACCAAAAACCATCGTACGATCAGCGACACCATTTGACAGCTGCCAACACCACCTGCCAAACCACACTACTACAACCCTACAGTACGCACGTACACGCGCCTCTGTTTGCATCTTCCGCCTGCTTCAGCCACCGAGAGGCGCTTTCGGATGTCTCCTTCAGACTTTCGGTCTTCGCGTGCCCAGCCTTATGGGTTCGATCAACTACTGCAAGTATCCTCGTACAAACCTCCACCCTGTATCCACAGCGATCCGGCAGCAAGCGAGAGCTACCCACATCCAATCCTGTTTTATTTGAGGAACGACTATACGACCTATTCGAGCCCGTGTTTTGTACGAACGGCAAGTCTCAGTAAGCCTGATCGATAGCATGAGAATAGCATGAACCATAGGTCAGCCAAGCTCAAGCCTCGTGTGTTGACTAATCGATTCGAGATCAAGCCGTGTGTAAAGGGAAGTTTCCGGACCTCGTTCTGAAGCCGCAGGGTTAGTGTTGGGGTCGATGGGGTGGATCGGTGTGACGACATATCTCTTGGAACCTTGGGCAACGACATGTCGATTGTGATGTTGGAGATGTAGGCCTAGTGGATGATCGATATTAGTCTCAGTCAAACATCATCTTGATCAGTGTTTGCTGCTGCTGTCATTCCATCTTACACGTCTACCGATTCCTCCAAGCCGAAGTGTTTCATCTACAGCCCGTGAAACAGACCGTCGACACCACTTCAAACAGCCTGATCAACATCGAGATCACCAAAGACCAACGAGAACATGGCAGACACAGGCGCTCAACAGAGCTCCCTCAAGCAATTCCTCGCGGTAGGTCCACACCAGAAGACACGAAGAAAATAGAAAAAACATCGTGAAAAACGCTCCCCCCCCCCAACAGCTTGCTTACAACGCAACCGTTGAGATGCGAGCGTCATCACCAACGAAGAACAACCCGCACGAACCAAAGAAAAACATTCAAGTCTAGAACTACTGTTGTGATGCCTTGAGTAAGGGCAGACATTAGCGACATTAGTAGTTTGTCGGAATACAACATCCTGACTTCCGCGTATATAGTCGATCGCCACCGTTAAGGGCGACCTCAGCAACATCACCGCTCCTCCGTTCGTCCTAGCGGACAAGTCCACGACCGAATTCCCGCGCTACTGGATCGAACACCCCGACCTGTTTGTAGCGCCCGCGCACGAACAGGACCCGGCGAAGCGTTGTCTGGCAGTTCTGAAATGGTTCTTGGCTTCTCTGCGCGGCCAGCAATACGCCGGCCGCAACCCCAAGGACGGCGTCAAGAAGCCGCTGAACGCTTTCCTAGGCGAATTGTTCGTGGGCGAGATTGGGGATGCCGGAGACGAGACGCGCATCGTCAGCGAGCAAGTCAGCCATCATCCGCCTGTCACGGCGTGCTATCTGTGGAATGCGAAGCATGGAGTGCGCGCGGAGGGTTTCACGAGGCAGGAGATCACTTTCTCGGGATCCGTCAACATTCAGCAGATCGGACACGCTGTGCTACACGTTGATGCTTTCGACGAGGACTACCTGGTGCCGCTGCCGGACGTCAAAGTGAAGGGGATTCTCACTGGTGGACCTTACCCTGAACTGAACGGCAGTTACAGCATTGCGTCATCTTCTGGTTGCGTGGCAGTGGTGGACTTCAGTGGGAAGGGGATGCTCGGATTCGGCGGGCAAAAGAATCATGTGCAAGCCGCCGTCTACGGCGCGGACGACAAGCAGAAGAACAGCCCGCTGTACTCCGTTGATGGCAACTGGTCGGAGAGTTTCACGTTCAAAGACGCAAGCGGCAAGACGATGGAGACGTACGATGTTGCCGGTGCGCCTTCGGCAGAATGTCGCACTGCGCCGCTCTCAGAGCAAGACCCATGGGAGTCGCGCAGGGCTTGGAAAGGTGTCATCGATGCCGTCCACGTTGGGAACATGCAGGCCGTTTCTGACAGCAAGAGCTCATTGGAGAATGCCCAACGCGCTTTGCGGAAGGAATCGGACACCAGCGAAGACGCGTGGAAACCTCTCTTCTTCCGGAACGAGCACCACGACCGCATAGCGGAGGATCTTTTGGCGGTTGTGGGGAAACGACTGGACGCTGATGCTACCTGTGGAATCTGGAAGTTTGACGTTGAGAGGGCCACCTCAATGGAACGACCTTGGAGAGGCAAGCTCACCCCACATGGGCAGAAGTAGTGAGCTGTGAATGGTCGTCGACTTGTCGGAGCATGCTTGCAACGTGATAGCCACGCAGATCCAGGTGCCAGCATATGGGTATGTAGTGACTCGTGTGGTGTGGTGTATCAATGGGGTTAGTAGAGATGATCCTCAGGGCGATATCACCAACCTGGGAAAGGAACAACAAAGTGAGTGGGCCCCGTTTAGGCGCGGGTCCTGGTCGGACACTTTGGGGTTTCCAATGCGTCAAATAACAACATCGTTCGTAATGTATGCGCTGTCACGCTTTCACTCGATCGAACAGCGCCCCAAACTCGTCGTCATGTTGAACGGAGTAAGTCCGAGCGATTGTTCAATCGTGTCGAACGAGTGGTAGTGTCGGGCGAAAATTCGAGCGAGTCCGAGCTTTGAAACGTGCTGATATCACGCTGGATTGGGACTCTGGCGCACCACTCACAACTTCAACCATACCCGTGTGGGGGACCGGCAGTCGTGACTGCCACATGCGATAACGTGAGATAGAGGTTCAGTCTTCGGCTAGCCTCGAAGCGAGGCCTAGTGTGGTATGTGGTAATGAGTCGCGAGGCAATACTTTGCGCCACGCAACTCTGGCACTTCGATAAGTGAAGTCAAGAGTCCCATGGGCGAGGTGACAGGGTAAGATTGGAGAGCTGTAGGATTCCTGGGGCTGTCGCATGCATTAGCATGCACCGGCCAGTGCGATCACTAGCTCCCAATCGCATACCAGCGGGCGGAGGATTTTCGGCAACAACATGAGGCGTGTGTGCGATTGAGGTCGACACGCGGTGCAGCAGTGGTAAGTAGGTACTCTAGTACCTGCAGATGTGGGCTGATTCCCACAAGCCTTCGAAGCCAATTCATCCTCTGAGTAGATCTTGGCAGCGTGACATCCAGGATGTTGGTGTGGTGTCTCAGATGGGTACTGCTGTGGGCGTAGTGTTTTGGCTTGATGGCTGTCTGAAAGGGTCGAGGTGAAGATCATCCCCTTGGGACGATAAGATTCATCAGCGCCAAGACACGCTTGCAAGGTGTCGGCGTTGGGATCCTACTCGGTGTTTGAAAGCAGTCCTGGCAATTAGACATGTGAAGTCGTAGTCTAACATCTGGCCGACATGACCTATTGATTATTGACGCGATCTTCTGCGGTGTGTCACGGGGCCAGTCGCGCGCACTGCCGAGTAGGAGTTCACTCCTGTCAGGTGAAAACACAGTTAACGTGCAGTCTATCGTTCATATGCCGTAAGAGGCATTGTGGACACCATGATGAAGGATCGGGTGTCAAGATGAAGCAGCGACCACGCTGTCGGAATCACTCTGGCGTCTGGAGTCGGCGAAGCTTGGTTGTGGTGAGCTGATAGCTTGATGGGCTACATGCACTACGCTGAAGAGCCCTGGCCTGTGGACCACTATCTAGTCGAAGTGAATGGAGTTGGTGGTGTCGAAGATTGTCCAAGCATTTCTTGTCGGTGAACTCTGTTCGGGTGATGATCGCCATTAGGAAGCATTACTAGGAACGAGCGTGCGTGCTGCCGTTGGCTGAGAGGAGTGAGTGAGACCCGCCTCTGCGAATTAGTGCACAAGGGCGACATGTGTAGGATGAGACCACGAGGCATCGCCCCTGAGCTGATTTGCTGGTTTGAGGTAGTGGACAGACATCAGTAGCGGACAGTAGTAGTAGTAGGGGCGGACTACGGACTCCGGACCCCCCACGGTACTGGTAAGGTAGTAGCAGCAAGCTATCGTCAATCTAGAAGCTTTGTTTCAAGCGTGCTGAGGCTGTAGCACAACGGCCGGGGAAGGATGTTGGTGGTTGTAGGCGTCTTCTGTCCGATCGATGCAAGTTCGATGCGTGTATGAAGTACATTCATCGTCCCCTACGCGAATCGAGCATGCGGTAGCCGCAGTGCCGCCATTGCGCAGCGTAACCGGCTGCGTGTTTCCAACATATACCCAAACACCTTCGCACGATGGATCGTCTGGCCTGTACCTCGCACGTCAGCATACCCCTGCTCCTGTCCGTGTGATACAGCGCGAGCCAGTCTGCGTCCAGCCTCCAGAAAGATGAGCAATTGAGAGAGCATGGCACGCATGGAAGCACGGAGGAGGTGCTTGCAGCGGGCCGCCAGCCACCAAAGCCACGCGTGGAGGGGGGTATGGGATATGGGAGGAGTCTGGCAATCCGTTATCATCCACAATCGACTTATCATTATCATCTGCACCGACTGCATCGGGGGCAACATGACTATCCGGACGACCTATCGTGTGCCAAGCAGTCGGTGCGCACTAGTCCAAGGGGCACCCTGTCCATCGCGTGCGTGCAGCAGCAGTAGCAAGCACTCGCCACCGCTACCACATGTGCTATCTGACCCACGGTGGAGGAGGTTCAGTGATGCCATACCGCAACTGGCTGCTGCAATAATATTGACACAGGCTGAACTGCCTCGCCCACGACACGATCGGCTGCTGGACACAAACTACTGTACGCTAGGCGCGAAAGAACAATCGGACAATCACATCACCTAGTAGCTCCAACCTCAGCCTTGCAGCGTAGTGCGACCGGCCACCAAGCCAAGCCGGCCAGCCTCCTGACGGGGCCGACCCGGTTCCTGCATATGAGGCGTCGACAGTACCGCAGGCCGTCGGCAGCGAACCTAACACCTCCCACACCAATTGCAGTGTCCCCTCGCCGTTCACTGATGACGAGAGCGTTTCAATCTGCAGCGTTCTCTCCTAGCGCGCTCATAACCTTGAAATTTCACGCCCAGGAGGCGACAGCGCCGACAAGCCATTCTCGGCCGCCGCCCTGCCGGCGCCACGGCTAGGGCGGTGGGTCGACTTCACTTGGCTCTTTGCGGTAGGGCGAACAGGCATGATTAGCTGCTTCAGCAGCGCGAGCGCGCCAGTTCTCCTCCACCCACGCGTACGCAAGCAAGCCGCCCACATCATGGCTCCGAGGAATACCAGAGACTCGTTTCGTATTTCGTCCACGGCACTCCATGCTGTCCTGCCCTTCAACGCTCGGGCCCTTGATGTCCAGCTCTCCTGTCCGTTTTATAGCTGCAAAGGGTTATGGCACTCGCAACGGCGCCCGCCCGCGTAGAGCAGAGACTCATGGTCTTCAACAGCCAGCGCAAGACAAGCCGCTAGCCATGTATTACTGTCTTATTGCGCCCAATCCGCCTGCGCAAGGCCCCATGTCCACCGCCGTATCGCTTATGGTGTTCGCCACCCGTGCCGAGCCCTGCGATTCAGCCCTTGAATTCCGAATAGACAAACGCGATGGGCCGCCCACTGCTGCTCTGGCGCGCCAGATCGCAGACAGATAGGCCTCGAGTTTCAGCCGGGCTGCGGTGACCTGGATCTCCTACGCTGGTGCATCGCTAAATCGAATGGCCCGTACAAGGCTCAAGGACCGGGATATCGCTGGAGATATCTCTGCACGGACGTGTTGCAGACAAGGTGGGTCTGTGAACCGCACCGTTGTTCGGGTGTATTTAGGTAGGCGCGGCGCTACCAACGGCTTGTGATGTTGATGCAGCATCCTTCATTTTCGTGTTGAGCGGCCGCGTGTTTTTGGGTTGACGATCTCTCCGGCCTACTGCTCATACTACTCTCTCTCCATCGCCCATCTCCACTTCACTCGAGGATCTCTCCCACACACTCGCTTTGTTATAGACGCTCATTCCCGCTCGCACGCTTCTTTCGGATACTTACCCACTGGACTATCGAACCCTTCGCTCTGCCTGTCGCTATCGAGACCCGGAGCTGCAACCCTTAGCAGCCTTACTCCATCACGGTGTCGCCTCTTCAGTAAACATTCACAGCACAAGGCTTCGCCATGGCGAACGCTGTTGGTCAGATCGAGGCATTTGCCTTGGCCTCAAGCCTTCCTCACACTAACGACCTTACGAAATACATCACATTCACAGAAAAGGCTCTCGCTTCCGGCTCATCAGACCGCACTCGACTTCTCGCCGACATCCCAAGGAGTAGTACTCCTTCATATGGACCTCTCGCGACCCTGTCCGCCCTCTTATCGTCTCTACCCAGACCATGGCCGGTCTTGCGTTTGCAGCAAACTCACATCGAGCTGTGGAAGCAATTGCCAAACGATGCAAAGGCAGGAAAGGCTCCCCTGGCGGCAAAGAACCTGCTCGATTTGGTGCTGCGCCAATGCAAGGACTCGTATGGCTCGATGACCGAGCTGTTCCACCCCAACAGCTCATCTACCGTCATGATCAACCCTGAGGACGGCAACCATCTTACACACGCCGAGCTCGCTAGCTGCGTAGCCGACTTCAGACTGCCCGTCACAGCGATCCCGGGCCAGAACAAGCCCGTGGTCGCGATCTCGTTACCAAATGGTCCTACACTCGCCCTCACCGTCTTGGCTACCGCATCATACTACACTGCTGCACCCGTGGCACACGGTAGCGGTGTTGGCGCGGAGCAATTCAAATCTGATATCCTCCAGTCGCAGTCAAACTTGGTTTTGGCCGCTCCCGCCGATGTTGAGAGACTCGGCCTCAGAGAGCCTTGGCTGGCCGAGGCAAACATCGAGGTTCTGCTGGTGGAATTGTCTCCCGAGATGAAGCTGCAAGTTCGCGACGCATCTGGCAACCTTCGCCATGATTCCCACTTCTGGCCTCAACCGAGACCGAACACCGCCGACGACATTGGAATCTTGCTCTTCACATCTGGTACGAGTGGAACCAAGAAATTGGTGCCTCTTTTCACCCACTCCCTGATCTGCGGTTCCGCCATGGTTATCGACTCGTGGGGTCTCAACCCTAGCATGCGCTGCCTCAACCAGATGCCTCTCAACCACGTTGGTGGACTCGTTCGTAACTTGTTCTCGCCTGTGATGTCTGGCGGTTCGGTCATTTGCTGCGCCGCGTACGACGCCAACTTGTTCTGGGACTGTGTTGAGGATCACGCGCCGACCTGGTATTACGCATCTCCTAGTATGCACCAGGGTATCCTGGAGGCTGGTGCCGATCGCCCCGAGACCGTCGCGAAGAGCACCATCAGACTGATCTGCAACGCTGCTGGCGGCTTGCTTCCCAGTCTTGCTCATCAGCTCAAGGACACATTTTCCATCACTGAACACACCACCGTCCTGCCTTCCTACGGTATGACTGAGTGCATGCCCATCTCAACGCCTCCTCTCAACTACAAGCTGGACCGCACAGGCACATCCGGTGTTTCCGTTGGCCCTGAGATTGCGATTCTCGACGGCAATGACTGCTACATTATGGACGAGACCGTCGGCCGCATCGCTGTCCGTGGCTCGCCTGTCTTCAGCGGATACTTGAAAAACAACAAGCTTGACACTTCTTGCTTCACAGATGAAGGCTGGTTCGACACTGGTGACATGGGATACCTCGACGCCGACGGATACCTCTACATCACTGGTCGCAGCAAGGAAGTTATCAACCGTGGCGGTGAGCTTATCAGTCCTTTCGAGGTCGAGGAGGCTGTCGTTGCAGCTGGTGCGAACCCCGATTCTCCGGTCTATGGACGCATCAGCAAGGCCCTCGCTTTCTCGGTCACCCACGACGTTTTGCAGGAAGTTGTTGGTATTGCAGTGGTTACTCCTGAAGGCGCACCGCGCGCCGACCTTCGCGGTCTGACGGAGGCTGTCAAATCCACACTATCCTCTGTCAAGATTCCCGTCTTCATCGTCTACATGGACGATGGCGTGCCCACAAACAACAACAAGGTCCTTCGTATCAAATTGGCCGACCGTCTTGATTTGCCCAGCATCTCCGACAACACCCCTCCTGCCGAGCGCTACTACGAGGCAGACTGCCCCCCGAACAACACCCCACTCAAGGAGCCAATCGCCAGTCGTCAGATGTCCGTCTCATACGCCGAGCTCGCAGAGACCGCTCAGCAGGTCCTCCCTGCAGACATCGATGTCTACGTCCGCGAGGATGACGCCGGATTCTACCCCCAGCTTGTCCTCGCGCCCACCCCTGACTCCACCTATCCCGGTCAGGTCGCCGACATTTCAATCGAGACCCTGATGCTCAAGCTCTCCGAGACTCTGCCTGGCTACATCACCCCCAAGAAGATTCACACACTGATGGAGCCATTCCCTCTCAGCCGTCATGGCGACGTTGACGCTATCGCCATTGAGAAGCTGGTTAATGTCAAGCCTCAAAAGAGCTCTGCCGCTGGTCTTTCCCCGACCGATGAAAAGATTGCCGATGCCTTCTCTTCAATTCTGTCCATTCCCATGGGCGACTTGGACGGGGACTCTGACTTCTTCGACCTTGGTGGTGACAGCATGAAGGCTGGTCGTTTGCTCTCTGCCCTCCGCAAAGAGTTCAAGGTCCGTCTTGCCATTGATGTTCTTTTCACAAACAAGAAGGTTTCCGAGCTGGGACGCATTCTTGACGCAAAGATTGGCGACGAGAAGAAGAGTGCTTCCTCGGGTGCGACTGCTGTTGAGCCCGAGCCTCTTCCCGGCCTCGACGAGACTTGCAGCTCCACCAACCCTTTCCTCATGATCCTTCAGCTTGTCCCCATCGGCCTCCTCTACCCGATGAAGCGCGCCCTTACCTGGACCGTGTTCATGTACTGCATGTCCTACACCCAGAAGCTCAGCATCAACAACTACGTTCCTGGCCGTCTCCTCGAGCTTGTCGTGTCCATCGCAATCGGCAAGGCTGTGACCAAGATCATCGCTCCTTGCATTTCCATCGCCGTCAAGTGGATCGTCATTGGTAGACACAAGGAAGGTCTCTACCCCATGTGGGGTCGCTACCACACTCGTTGGTGGTTCGTTCAGAAGGTCATCGAGACTGCTGGTATCGGACTCTTCGGCTCGTTCAACTGGACCCGCGTCTTGTATTACCGCCTCCTCGGCGCCAACATTGGTCGCAACGCTACCATCGTACTGGGCGCGAAACTCGGCGAATACGATCTCATCAACATTGGCGACAATGTCGTGCTCGAGCGTTGCAAGGTTCGCCCCTTCGCTGCTGAGCGCAACACCTCCATGTACCTTGGACGCATCGACATTGGACACAACTGCTCCGTCGGCGTCGCCTCCAGCGTCGCAGCAGGCTCAAACCTTCCTGACAACACCTGCATCGGCCCTAACTCTTCCAGCTGGGAGATGTCTGGTGCTGACGAGGCTAACCGCGAACTCAACCAGAGCATGATCCCTAGAGGTCACTGGCTCTTGAACTGGACGATCGGTCTCCCCATTGCCATTCTCATCATCTTCTGCGGTTGCATTCCCTGGCTCGCTGCCCTTGTCGGCATGGTCTATGGCAAGCCCGGTAGCGAACACCCTGATGCTCTCCGCACTGTTCTCATCTGGTTCTCCGAGCCTGAGCGTGTCGGTTTCCACTACCTGGCCATGGCTGCTCACTCTGGTGTCGGACCCTACTTCTTCTTCTTTGCCTTCTTGGCAGTCAAGAACCTGTTCGACGCCTGCATGGGTCGCATCAAACCCGGCTCTTCACAAGGTCAATCCAACTTCCAGAAGTTCCGTCGCGATTTCATGAACCAGATGATGCCTGCTTCCCAATTCCACAAGCTCAGCGAGCTCTTCGGTACTCACTACGAGGCTACCTCTATCTTCGCTAGAATGTTGGGAGCTAAGGTCGGCAAGAACGTGTACTGGCCTGGCACTGGTCCCACAGTTCAGGACTGGGACCTCATCGAAATCGGAAACGACGTCGTCTTCGGATCTCGTTCGCACATTGTCACCACCGATGCGCAGGGTAGCGACCGCGTCAAGATCAACAGCGGCGCCATGGTCGCTGATCGTGTTGTCCTGCTCCCTGGTGTCGAGATGGGCGAGAAGACTGTCATGGGTAGCGGCGCTCTGACCCGCCGTAACGGTTACTATGCTGATGGCACCACCTGGGTCGGCTCCAAGAACGGTGAAGCACTTTGCCTCTCCCAACCTGACCGCAACTCCACCGCCGCCACCTCTGCTACTACCAGCCGTACCGAGCAGTACTACGACCTCACCAAAGCGAGCCCGCCAATCCCCAACCACAGCCTCAACTCCTCCAGCACTACCCTCGTTAAGCAGACCCCTATCGATTCTGAGCAGTCCAGCTTGTACGCCGTTGAGGAGGGCCACGAACTCAAGTTCTTCTCCAACGCCGATCTCAAGGATGCTGAGCGCGCCAACGCCTACCGCATGTCCGCCATGACACGCAACGTGCCCGAAGTTGAAGAGCCTGGCATGCCTCCGCCTCCTGCTTCCTACGACGAGCAGTCGGCTTCTCCCTTCGGTCGTGCCTTCTACCAAGGCCAAGCTTCTTACAATGTGTGGGGCCAGTTCACCATCTTCTGCTACGCCACCTTTATCACCATCGCTGTCGCAGTCTACTGGAACATCGGCTCTATCGGTGCAGTCCAGGTTCTTGGTTACATTGTCCGCCGTGACGACTACGCTTCATACATCCTCTCCATGTCTGCCGAGCGTCCCATCCTCATCTACGCCATGTTCTGTGCTCTCATCATTGCCATCATGGGCGCTCAGTCTGTCTTCGCTCTCGGAATGATCATCGCTGTCAAGTGGATCTTGATGGGCCGTCGCCAACAGGGCAACTACGACTGGGACAAGTCGCCTTACTGCCAGCGCTGGCAACTATTCCTCAAGTTCGAGGCCTTCCGCCGTACTTGCTACGGAGGTCACGGTATCCTTGGTCTCCTCACCGGCACTGCTTGGGTTCCAATGTACTTCCGCTGCCTAGGTGCCGACATTGGCAAGGACTGCTCCCTCTTCTCTTCCGGAACGCCTTCGCTGTACTTTACCGAGCCTGATCTTCTTCACCTCGGTAGCCGTGTCTGCGTTGATGATGCGTCGCTCGTCGGCCACATCAATACTCGCGGCAAGTTCGACCTGAACCCTCTGTACGTCGGCGACCGCTCGGTTCTGCGCTCTGGCTCGCGTCTCCTTTCTGGCGCTCGCATGGAGCCCGACACCTGCCTGCTCGAGCACACGCTCGTCATGGCTGGTGACATTGTCGACCAGGGCTCCACTTCTCAGGGCTGGCCCGCCGAGGAGTTCAAGGGCAACCGCATGCCCACGCTTAAGGCCCAGAAGCAGTGGGTCATCGCCCAATAAATAACGAAAACGACCCGAAAAACAAAAAGCGGCATTTACAGCGGGCGCCTCCCGCTTGCTTATTGAACAGCGACACCTTGCATTGATCGTTCAAGCACAGCATATTCGACAATCCTCTTTCGGATTTACCTCTACGTGACTCTCACGAGAGCATCTCGTATCTTCTTCTTCGTTTTTTCCTATTATCCATTTGACGCTTTGTTTCTTGATTTGCTGGACTCGGGATACCCCGCAGCACGCTTGGAACACAAGCGTTCGCCGCTATAGCATACGTTCTTGCACGTTCGCTTCATATCTAATCCTCCTCTTATCTTCATGGCGAGGCGTTGAGTTCATGGGGAGCCTACCTATCAAAGGCATCGGCGCTTTATATATCATATCTCATGTTCTATCTCTTAGCAGTGCTGGTAGCAATATACCACTACAATACCACTACATATTTTACATACAAAAAAAACATTGTAAAAAGAATCATTCAAATTCATCTCTTTCCAATTTCCCACTGTTTGTCCTCATGTTTCTTCCCTCCGTAGAATAACTTTGCCCATTCTGGCCTACACTAGTCAGAAATCTATATGCATGTCCTGCCACGTTGTTTATAAACTTGCCTTAGGGCCTTTCCAGAGCAAGGACCTCGACACACCCCCTGCCACTTCGCTTGAAGATATTCAGCCCTGGCCTCGTTCTACCTCGGCCGACCCCCCGTGTGTGAGTGACCACTATCGACTTCAGCTCTTTCGCAACGTCGTCGTCAGCCATGCTCCATAGCACCCCTGCTAAGCGAGACCGGAAGAAACCACACCTTCGTATCGATAGGAGATGAAGAAAGAATAGAAAAAAAAGGACGAGTAGCTCAGGCGACGTATGGCTGGCAGAGTATCTTGTACTCCTCTATGTAACCCATCTCTTTCCTCTACTTGATCCCTCCCCCATCTCGTCCACATCCCCTAACATTCGCGACCATTTGATTTCACACCATCCCCCTTCTCCTCTCCCCAATTCGAGAGCCCTTAGATCAAGCCTCAACGAGAAAGAAAGAAAGAAAGAAAGAAAGAAAGAAGAGTGGAACGAACAGGACGACCAAACCAAACTCCCCTCCCCTCCCACCAAAAGCAAAAACTTCCCACTACGATGCCGGGCAGCCTCCAAAACAAAGTCGCCATCGTCACAGGCTCCTCCTCGGGCATCGGCCGCGCCATCAGCCTGGCCTACGCGCGCGAAGGAGCCCGCGTCATCTGCGCCGACCTACAGCCCTTGTCACGCTTCGAAGCCAGCGGCGACGAAGACGAGACCCGCGGCGCGACGCACGACAGAATCACCGAAGCAGGCGGAGAGGCGATTTTTGTCAAAGTGGATGTGACCGTGGCCGAGCAGGTGGAGGAGTTGGTCAAGACTGCCGTGAGGACGTACGGACGTCTGGACATCATGTTGAACAACGCCGGGATTGGTGCGTAGGACACCCGTCTTTTTCTTTCCCTTCCTTTCCCCCTTTCCCGTCTTTTTGGAGGGCCGGATTTCCCCTTTGTCATTCTGGAAACGAGTCGCATCGAACTGACATTCTGTGCCTTCCACACGAAAAACAGGCGTCGCCAACCCGCAGCCCATCTGGTCCAAACCCCTGCCCGAATGGCACACCATGCTCGCCACCAACCTCTCCTCCGTCTTCCACGGCCTGAAATACGCCTCGGCGCAGATGGTCACCCAAGAACCCCTCCCCGCCTCTTCCGCAACCAACAACCCCCTCTCCAGACCTACGCGCGGGAACATCATCACCAGCGCCTCCGTGCTCGGCCTGACAGGCCAGAGCGGCGCTTCGGACTACTGCGCGGCAAAGGGAGGCGTGGTGAACCTCACCAAAGCGGCGGCGCTGGATTGCGCCCCGCACGGGATCCAGGTGAATGCGTTCGCGCCGTCGTACGCTGCTACGCATTTGACGAGCAATTTCTTCGAGGACGAGGAGACGAGGGGGGCGTTGGAGGCGTTGCATCCGTTTGGGGGGTTGGGGAAGGCGCGGGATTTGGTCGGGGTGGCGGTTTGGTTGGCTGGGGAGGGGGCGGGGTGGGTTAGTGGGGTGAGTTGATTTTTTTGTTTCTTTCTTGTTTGCGTTTGGTTGATTGTGCTGACGTGTGGTTCTTGGTACTTGCAGGTTACGATTCCGGTGGATGGTGGGTTCTTGGCTGGTAAGATGTAGGATCTTTGGGCGAGGTGTTGCTGCCAGTGGTAGGCATCGAGTGATGGCTGGTCCTGTTGGGTCGCCTGGGATGAGAACTTTAAAATGTGTAGTACTGGCTGCGTTGGAGACGAGGTCGGTTGGTTAGAACGATCCGAATCATCGATCCCTCGAACGTGCACATACGAACGACCGCGTATATACGCCAAGACATGTAAACTAGAGAGTGTTCTCGATTATTCCTCGTTTCGTCTTCATTTACACGTAATGTCGTCTGCTTTGCTATGCTCTTTCCCTACCTTCCGGGTATCCTCACCCAAACATGCTGGTACATCTTGAATACTTGCACCATCCGGACGCCGCCATGCCAACTCCTACCCCTAAACCCCGACTTTATCCATAGTATTGATTTCACCCATCCACCAGATCAAGCCGGAGCCTCGTAAGGCTTGATCAGCATCTGGGAGAAGTTAGAAATCTTCTCGGTGCCGCGGACCTCCTCAACCAATAGTGGCATCTTGACGACGTGGAAGTCCTCTCCGTAGAGGTCGTCGATCTGCTCGAGGTACTTCTTCTGCATCTTACGACGGCTGTTGCACTGGGCGCAAGGGTTCGAGGCGCTGGGGAAGAGGAGCTGGTTGACGACGATGGCGCGGGTGTCGATTTCGTAGTTGCCGAGCTCTTGGATCATACGCTCGGTTTCGTAGAGGGAGAGGAACTCGGGGATCATGACGGGGATGAAGCTGGATGTTGAGGTTAGTCTCGAAGGTTGTGTCTAATGGATGGATCAAAACGTACGTTGTGAGGTCTGCGTTCTTGAATTGCTTGTTCACGTCGCCGATGGTCTCGCGCAAGTCCTCCATCTTCTTCATCACATCGTCCAGGCTCTGGCCGTTGGGAAGCCCGCCGCGTGCGCCCAAGACGGAGTTGAGCATGGGACCGAATTGCGAGCTGAGCTGACTGATCTTCTCAAGTGCCTTCTCCATGACGGTAGGGAACTGCAGGAAGCGCAGAGTGTGACCGGTAGGCGCAGTGTCGAAGATGACAACCTCGTACTCCATGCCCTTGACCTGCTTCAGGACTTCGGCGAAGCTCATGGCCTCGTCGACACCGGGAATGCTGAAGGCCATGTCCTGGAACATGTTGCCCACACCACCGAGACCCTGCATGGCCTCTTGCGCATCGTCGCCACCAGCAGAGATCAAGTCCTGGATAGAGCCGTTGGGGTCGATCTCCATGGCGGAGAGGTTCTCTACGCCGGGCACGGGTCTGGCATCTTTACCGAACTTGACCCCGAAAGCGTCGCTGAGGTTGTGGGCTGGGTCGGTGGAGATGAGCAGGACTGATTTACGGGCGCGGGCCATTTGCACGGCGAGCGAGCACGAGGTGGTGGTCTTGCCAACACCACCTTTGCCGCCGACAAAGATCCATTTGAGGGACTTTTGGTCGAGGATGGTCTGGAGGGAGGGAGCGAGAGTCTCTTCGTCTGCCATGGTGAAGTAGGTATGTGTTTGGAGAGTGTTGGCGAGAGAGAAGGAAGAGTGGATTTGTGCTCATATAGCGAAAGATGTCAATTCAAGGCATTAAACTAAAGATGGAGGGGACCACAGACGTCAGAGGACTTGAACGCCAAACTGCGCCACAAATCGTGGCGCTCGTTTTTTCTTGCGGCAGGCTTGTGCAACTTTCAATCGGCAACATCGAATTGTTTCTCGGCTTTCATGTGATCGCACCACACACTCGCCCTACACTCCCATTCACTCACACCATGGCCGCCGAAGTGCAACCCATAGCCCCGGTGCGCGCTGCTCCCGGTCCTGCACCTCTGACAGCAGACCAGGCCTACTGGCGCACCTTCAAGTCCCAGCTACTCGTTCCCTCGCCGCACAACAATGCTATCACCTCGATCACCACTGGAGCCAACGACACCTTCGCCGTCACTTCTGGAGGCCGTGTGCAAATCTTCAGCTCGCGTACGCGCAAGCTCATAAAGACCATCTCTCGCTTCGGCGTGGACGATGTCGCGAGATCTGGAGTGCTCAGACGGGACGGAAGGATCGTGCTTGCAGGTGGAGAGTCTGGTGTCGTACAGGCCTTTGACACTGGCAGCAGAGCCATCTTGAAGCAATGGATGCGCGAGGAGAAGAGGAGGCAGGCTGTGCATGTGGTCAGGTGGAGGCCCGATGTCCTCACCGAGTTCATGACTTGTAGCGACGACAGGACCGTCAAAGTCTGGGACCTGACCGAGGACGAGCCCAAGTTCACCGGTCTGGGCCACGAGGACTATGTGAGGGCTGGTACTTGGCTTCCCGGTCAAGAAGGTATGCTCGTCACTGGTAGTTACGACCAGACTGTTCGTGTCTGGGATACGCGCCAGGCTGGCGGAAGAGCCGTCATGGTCTTCAAGGTTTCTGGTGCGGTCGAAGACGTTCTCGCACTGTCACCCTCTACTGTTGCTGTCGCCTCTGCCAACGAGGTTGCAATCCTCAACCTCATCTCTGGCAAACCCGAAGTGATTCTGCGCTCGCACCAAAAGACCGTCACCTCCCTCTCTCTCGCGCAAAACGGCACTCGCCTCCTCACTGCTGGCCTTGACGGCCACGTCAAGATCCACTCCGTCTCAAGTTGGGAGGTTGTCGCCTCGACCAAATACCCCGCTCCCATCCTCTCTCTCACCACCGTACCATCCACATCTGCCGACAGCGACGACCGTCACCTAGCTGTCGGTCTACAAACTGGTCTCCTCTCCATCAAGACTCGTCTTGCCGGTGTCGAAAAGGTCAAGGCCCGCGAAAAGGACAAGCGCATGCAAGCGCTCATCGAGGGCACAGCAGATGACTACGAGCGTAAACAGAAGAAGAAGGACCTGCGCCAGGGTATCCAGGCGCGCGACAGAGGCAAGGACTTCCGCGGCGAGGGCGCCGATATTGTCATTACTGGAAACGAGCGAAACGCAAAAGCAAAGAAACTGAAGCCTTGGCAAAACAGCTTGCGCAAAGGTGCGTACGGCAATGCGCTCGACCAGGTGTTGTCACCCGCTGGCGGTCCAGACCAGTTCTCAAACGAGGAAGTCTTGACACTTCTCACTGCGCTGCGCCACCGTTCAGCACTACGAACCGCCCTTGCAAACCGCACAGAAGAGCAATTGGCGCCTGTACTCGAATGGGTGTTGAAGTACATCAACCACCCGCGTATGATGACCTTGACGAGCGACGTGCTGCTCCTAGTACTGGATCTGTACGGCTACAGGATGGGTGACTGGGCGGAGGATGCAGCTGGCGATGAGGGCAGGAGGGTATGCGTGCTTGTTGAGCGTATCGGCAAGCGAGTAAGAAGGGGATGCGAGCTTGCCCAGCAGGCAGAGGGGATTGTTGGTGTGCTCGAGTTGCTTGGCGAGGGATGAAGCAATGAGATCAATTCCTCTTCTCGCCCTGCTTGATCAGCCGCCACCAATTCAAACTACGCGCGGTGGCCGTCGAGTTGTCGAGTCTTTGGTGGATACGTTGTCAAGCACAGCCCGGTTGATTTGTTCGAAACAAGCCACCTTCATTCACCGCCTACACTCGAAGTGCTCCAAGGGCGATCTGTAAGAGTTATCGCCACAAGCACTGGCAAAGCGCACGGTTGGACATTGCAATCGTGGCCATGCACTTTCGGGTGTCATTTGAGCATCAGCTCAGACCTCTCGCCACTGGCTTGATTATGTTTCGCCTCTCGCCACTGCAACGCCTAAATCGAAACGAGGCTCACCTCCAATAATTATGTAGTGATAGATTTAGATACGAGATACCACTGGACGTGTATTGTTCCTGTACAGGATGTTCGTGTATCATCACCTTCCCGTTGGAAAGACAATGAATCGCAAGACACGACGAAAAGATGCAACAAGACAAAGTTGGCTAAGCATTTCGCCTCCAAAACTTGGCTAAGCGGTTAATCAATGCACTGCCACACAGCCACAGTTGATCCACGTGCAGCGCGCAGCAGTCTCGACTCGATCGGCCTCACGAATGCACGTCATGTTGCCCTTCCAAAAAATGGTCGCGACAACCTTAATCCTCCTGTGTTTTCAGCTAGGTATCTCAGCTCCAGTCTCATTCACTCTCCCTCCCTCATTTTTTGCATTCTCGCAATTAACCACAACTCACAAAACATGCCCTCGCCGCGACAATAATCTCTAATCTCTAATAACAACCCCCAATCCCCTCCCTCCAACACCCCCTCTCACGCGTGCGCGCGCACACCCTCATCCTCCTTCGACGACCCCAATCACCGCCAGCCAACAATGGCAACAACCACCAAAACAATGCGCCTCTTCCTCCTCCCCATCTCCACCCGCCGCACCCTAATCTACTGCGAGCGCCTCCAACCCACCCTCAGCCCCGGCCAAAAACCCCCGCTCCTCGACCGCCTCCTAGCCAAAACCTCCGAAACCTGGACAAAGTGGGAAGCCGCAGACAAAGGCTGGCAGAAAAAAGTCACAGTCTACGGCAACCAGCTCTTCCGCCGCATCCCCTTTGAGGAATGGGGCCTGAAGACCCTGCCGCCCCTGACCAAGACGCGCGAGAGAGAGATGATCGTGACGGGGAAGCTGCGGTTCGATGTTTTGTTTCCGGGGAGGTTTGTGAAAGAGGGCAGTGTGCTGGGGACGTTGGAGCGGTTGAGCAGGGAGCGGCAGGCGCTGCATGCGCGGAAGCTGTGGCAGAGTGTTGCGTTGATGCCGGTTACGGTGCCGTTTGCGCTGGTGCCCGTGGTGCCGAATCTGCCGTTTTTTTACATGTGTTTCCGCGCTTACTCGCATTATCGCGCGCTTTATGGGGGGAAGTTGCTGGCGAGGGTGTTGCAGGGTGCTGGTGGTGCTGGTGCTGGCAATGGCAAGGGCGTGCAGGAACTTGTTAGAGCTGTCCCGGAGCGGCGGTTGGATGCCATGTATGCGGGCGGGCTGGTGCATGTTTCGAGGCAGGCTATGAGGGAGGCGGAGCCTGTTTCGGAGGCGGATGTTGAACGAGTTTCGAGGGTTGTGTCGGAGCAGACGGAAGGGGAGGGCGAGGAGGTTATGGTGCTGAAGAAGTGGAATGGGAAGTTGTTGGCCGAGGAGTTTGGGCTGCCGGAGATGGAGGTTGAGATTGAGAGGGCGGTGGAGCAGGTCGAGAAGAGCATTGATGAGGAGAAGCAAAGAAGGCAGAAGGCAGAGGTGGAGAGGACTGTCGAGACGAAGGAGGAGAAGAAGGATTGATGGGATACATGTTCTGTGATTTGGGCGGCGGTTTTCTCTTTCTCTGTTTGACACGATGAACGACGACGATGTACAAATAGCTTGTTAACAATACCCATCTCTGTCGCGGGGTTCTGGAATTGGGATGGTTTGGACGTAAAATCAAAGACGACGAGCGGACTATGCTCCTTTGCATTGTGCAACTGCTTGCATCCATCCTCGAAATAGTCTCGTTCCACAAAACGAGGTCTTACTCTCCTGGCCTTGAATTGTCGAATTTGCAGACGCACCGCAGCCCCCTAAGCCACCATGACAGTCCGAAGTCACTTCTGCCAACGAGAACGAAAGATTTGCAAGGCAGCAACTCCATCAAGTCGCGAAATACGCCATATGTACCACGGGTCCGTCGGGGGTATGTAACGAAGATCGTATTCAGAGTCAAATTTTCGAGTTCTCGAGAAGCCTGGTAGACACCCAAAAAGGCGAAAAAGCAAGACACAACGGATGTTGTGCGTCTGTCATGTGGTCCCACCGTGAATCGAACACGGGTTAATAGCGCCACAAGCTATTGTGATACCTCTACACTATAGAACCGAGGGTAGCATATAGGCTTGTTGAGGATTTTATTCCTTAACGGTATGTGGCGGGATTTGTCGATGTGGGTCTGGCGAGGGACAGTGCGCGAGTGATGTATCCACCGTGCGAATCCATCGTGATGGTGCGGAGATGCTTGATCGTGACTGATCTCAGACTGAAAGCGTGGCTTCGGTGGTTGGTAACCTTTTCGTAGCTGTAAGCATCCAATTACTGCCGGATCGATTGCGACATCCAATGATCCCATTTGAGGAATTTTTTGGTCTCTCTTGAAGCAAGAAGGACGTGTCTCATTTATCATCTTCCACCACGGGAGCAAACTTGCTCATCTTCCTTAGCTTCAGCCCATACCGCATGAACAAGAATGGCACTGGCAAAGCCAAACATGCAACACCACCGAGAATGCTCATGGCCGGACCAACGCCCAGAGTGTGGAACATACTTTTCGCCGCCAGAGGGAGACCCGCGGCGAAGATCGAGCGTAGGAATGTGTTGGCCGACACGGCGCTCGCCGCGTAAATGCCGTAAGTGTCGACGAGGAAGTTGATGCACTGGTTGAAGATGATGTTGAAACCGGCTCCGATGAAAGCTGCTGCTACGACGGGCGCGGGCCAGGGAATGTTCGGGGCGCCTGTCCAGCCGAACCAGAATAGGCCGATGGCGAATATGACGCCGCCGATGACCATAGGTGCCAGTCGGGCTTCGGGCACGGGCTTGCCGTTGTTTTGGTCAACGATCCGAGCATATCGGGGTTGGTTGGCCAAGTTGACGGTCAATGCCGCAAGGACTCCAACAAAGAGCGCCAAGAAAGGAAGTGTCGAGACGACCAGACCCCATTCTCGGCCTTCCAAGAATACGATGGGGAAGACTTCAAGGGTGAGGTAGAGCAGGGCGTACACGAACGAGGCATAGAAGGCGATGCAGGTGACCATCGGCTCCGTAGTCAGCATCAGCATCGGCCTCGCCAAGTGCTTGGTAACGATGCTCTTGAGGTCGAGCTTGTTGTCCTCGTGTGGATGCCAATATCTCTGGTCTCCGGTCTCTTTTCGAAGGCGTTTGGCTTTGTTCTTTAGCAGGACTGGGCCGTAGATTTCTGGAATGCAGAATAATGCAACGGTGGCTACAGTGAACACCCATATGGCTGTTATGTACTCGGTCCATCGCCAGCCCAGTGAAGGGTTCACGACCAGTGCAGCCCCGATTAGGGGGGCGAGAGTTGGTCCTCCCACAACAGCTACAGCATATAAGGATACGGCGAACCCTCTTGCTTTGGGTTCGTAAATGTCGCCCAGGGCCGCCGAGACGTTGCTGACAGGTGCGCTGCCAAACAGTCCACCAAAAAAGCGAGTTATGAACATTGCGGCAGGTGTCGTACTTGTTGCAGTACCGATGGAGAATAGAGTGAGAGCATACATCGCAGGGATCATGCTCCACTTACGGCCGAACAGTTCGCTTGTAGGAGCCCAGAGCAGAGGTCCGAAGGCAAATCCGAGGATGTAGAGCGAGACGTTCAGCACTGTAAGTTCGGAGCTGATGTTGAAGTGGGCAGAAATCGCATCACTTGCCGGAGAAATGATGGAGGATGCCGTAGAGGAAGCGAGAGCGAGCATGCCCAATTGAAATGTAATCCATGATTTTCTACCGAAAGAGAAGTTTCGAGGGTTGGTTGGGTCGTTTTCTTCCCAGTCGACTTGGAAGCTCGCCTTTTCACTTTCAGTGGCATGTGGTGGCTGGCACGCTCCGGGTCCGTTTGGTAGTTGTTCAGCTGATTGGGGAGTATTGGTCGTGTCGTCTGGAGTGCCAGGCTCCTTCTCGAGATCCATTTCGTCTTGTTCCTTCAATGACGATGAACTCGATGCCATGGTTACAACTGTCCAGTCTAGACCGCCTCCAGAGTATGGTGGACGTTAGCATCTTGGCGAATATCTCGCTTGCGCGGGATGGTATTAGTATATGTCGAAATCCCGTATCTTGGAAGATCGGCGGGTATAACGGCACAAAGAGTGACGATTCAGGATCCTCCAGCCGATGTCGCGGCCGCCACTCGCTCCTATCGGCTACCCTACCCGTGACGTGCTGACTGAGCTGCTGGAATGCATGCCGAAGTTGTTCTGTCTGACCGTGTCGGAGACTTTGTTGCTGGGGACTTTCACCAACTCTCTACTTGTAAGGTTACTGACTTTATCAGATCCATGCCGCAATATCCATGTGGTGAGTGAAGTCGCGCGTGCCGGCAACCGGTGAGGCATTCATTCAGGCACCCAATCAATCTCGTGACGCGTGCGCGTATTCACCTAAAATGGAAGTCGCGTCTTTCCGCTTTCTCTCTCACATCAGACGACCGATTGACCGCACCAACAGATTGGCCGTTCACTGAATCAATACATGTACTGTCTTCATCATTCGATACAGACTGTTACCTAATCTCGACGTGGTAACGATGCAAGCAGAAGCCCACTGACTGCGACTGGTGAGAAGCCCGTAGCCCGCTATGGGCATTAACGGCTTATGGGACGTGATCGGAAGAGGTGAAGTCGTCTCAATCGCAAAATATGCGACAGACCACTTCAATCAGCACGGTAGGCCACTGCGAGTCGCCGTCGATGAGCCCGGCTGGCGTTTCAACGATATCACACCACAACAGGTAGAGATGATGCGGAAACAGGAGCCAGCTGCCAACCCAATTGAAAAGACGATCATGTGGCGCATGTTCCTTCTCATGCGCCTCAACATCCAGCCGATCTGGATTCTCGACGGGCCCAGGAGGCCCTGGAAAAGGAACAAGCGGGGAGGCGGTGGTGGACCGCAAGTGGAGTTTGAAAGGACCAAGTTGCTCATCCAGCTGCTCGATCACCTCAAGGTGCCACATCATCGTGCGCCTGCAGAAGCAGAAGCCGAGTGTGCAAGATTGCAGCGACTAGGCATTGTTGATGCCGTCTGGTCCGACGATGGTGACACACTCATGTTCGGCGCCACGTGCTTGATCGGTGCCCACCGAGTAGGGAGCAAATGGGACCCCGACAAGATCACCGTCCTGAAAGCTCAGAAAATCTTGGAAGACCACGACTTTGACAGTGAGAGTCTCGTGTTGTTCGCCATGCTGCCTGGTGCCGACTACAACACTCAAGGTCTCCCTAGCTGTGGTCCTCAGATTGCTCGCCTCGTCTCGCGCAGATGCCACGGTCTTGCCAACGAGCTATGCCATGCGTCTCAGCAAGACATACCAGCCTGGAGAATTCGGCTGGGGGAGACATTGGGCAGGGAGGGTCGGCGGATGCAAGTCCCCTTCAACTTCCCTGACATGAGAGCGCTAGGGCACTACTGCAATCCCGTCGTCTCCACTGATGCCGAGTTGCGTGGATTGAGAGGACTGAGAAATGGGTGGAATCCCAAGATTGACCAGAACAAGCTCCGCGTATTCTTGCGGAACAAGTTCAATATCTGGACGAGAGGTTACATGAAGCACATCGCGCCAATCTTCATGATTCGTCAACTCGCCAGTTGCTCACGGCAGGATGCAAGCCTGATGGCGAACACCGCCTACGACATCCAGCTCAAAAGAACGATCAAGAGGAAAACCACAAACAGTGATCTCGAGGAGCCAACGGAGCTTGAGAGAAAAATCACATTTTACCCTCTCCCGGCGGTCGAAATCGACCTACGCGAACCAGAAGGAGAGGATTGGAGTAAATTTGAGAACAAGGAAGTCTCGCGTTATGACCCAGCTGGTCGCGTTGAGTATAATGTGCTCGACTGCTTCCTGAAGCATGGCTTGCCAGAAGGGTATCTTACCCCTCCAGAGCCCCCGAAACGGCAGAGGAAGCAGAAAGCTACCACTGCTGCATCCAATTCCGCTGAGGCATCAGCATCAGTGCCATCAATTGATGCTGAGGCTACTGCGTCGGCAAGCGCACCGAAGAAACGTGGAAGGCCAAAGAAAAGCACAAACGCCACCATTGACGACGTTGAAGTGATTACCTCGTCCCCAAAGCGCGGCAGACCGAAGAAAGATGCCAACACACCCAAGGCAAACCCCGAGCAACCACCCAAGAAGCGCAAGAAGCCATCGAAAGACGACGCGATTCCCACACCACCGCCTGCCGTTTTCAGAATGCCTCGAGCATCATCCTTCACCACCTCGGTCAGCTCCCCACAAGGCCGGCAGGATCCAATCCTTCTCGAAGACGACGAGCTGAGAGCGTCCACATCTCAAGTATTAGCTGCATCCCAGAAAACGCCCACCTTCAACACGGCAACCTCATTTGCGACAGAATCGCATTCTCCATTGCCTCCAAGTACGCCACTCACTCCGGCCGCTCTCGTGCCTGGCGAAGCAACATCGCTGGCCACTATCCGAGCTCTCAGAGCCGCTACTTGGAGCTTTCCAGCAGCAGTAGCACCCTTGGAAGCAGCAGCAATAGCGGCAGCAGCGGCAACAACCACTCCACGAAAGGCTCCTCCAGCCACAGCATCACGCACCGCAGCTCGTGCTATAACACCGAGGACTATTCCAGCCGGTGCAGAAGTCATTGATCTGACGGACTGAGGAAGTTCGTCTGTTCCAGGACAGATTCGTCAGAACATGAGCATTGCTTCTCAATACCCCTCGAGCATCATGACTACGATGACAATGGCAAAAGTGGGAGTTGTCACAACAGGGAACAAGCGCAGAAAGACTGGACTGGACTGGACTGGACTGATCGGTCCTAGCTAGCCATGTATCTATCAAAGGCGGGACATGATTCACAGCTAGATTGCAATGAACATCATGTGGGAATGAAATCGGGAAGTAAAGAAAGAAAGAAAGAAAGAACCAGACTAAAGGAGAAAAGAAGGGCTGTCATCAATAACTTGGAAGAATCACCGAAAACAACATGCAGAAATGAGATCAACGAACATTAATATATACTACAATGTATGCGAGACAAACCAGTCCATCAACAAGACGTTTTATCCTGTACTCCACCAGATAAACATCATCTTGTCAAATGCCAAAGCAAGGGTTAGTATAGTATATTACAGCGCGCAAGAAAGCACCGAGCACGACCAGCCAGGAGAAAGAGGGAGGGAAAGTCCTAGGTAATGTCACCCAACACTCCACACATACATGTAGATACATACAGTCCGATCAACGACCTAACAAAATCCAAGCATTGAAAAAAGAAAAGATACGAAGCACGGGGCATATCGATAAATGAAGCAAAGAGCGGGATCAAAAACAAGGAAAATAATTAAAGTCACATTAAGTCGGATGAATAATTCGATCCTCACTCACACACACACACACTCACTCACTCTCACTTTCCTTCTTCCTCGCCCTCGATTCCGATTCCGTCCGCGCATTCCAACAATTCGTCTTGCCTCTCTCCCCTTCCCTCCCTCCCTTGCCCTTTTCGAGATTTCTCAAAATAGCTACCTCTCTGCGATCCACCCGCTATTCTTACACCCGCCGATTTCCCTCTCGCATGCAGTGCACAGCAGCAAAGCGAGAAAAGAGAGCATCCGCAAGTTGGAAAGAGAGAAGAAGGAAAAAGCAAAGCGACAAAGGAGAGCAGAGAGAGAGAGCAGAGATATAGCAGAGCAGAGCAGAGAGGAGAGAGGCCTTCCCTTCCCTCCCCTCTTCTTATCCTTCCTCGAACGTGTGGTAGAAGAAGGCCAAAGATATCAGTACGTACGATACAATTTTTCCGAAGAAGAGAGTGGGGGAAAAAAAAGAAGGCAAAGCAAAGTAGGAGTAGCAGAACAAAGCAGAACCTGGTGGTATAAGTAAAAAGGTGGGGGTAGTAGTAGTAGTAAAGTAAGGAGGTAGGAACAGGACCGCAACCGCAACTCTCTCGCCAGCCGCCAAGCCCCGTCGAATCAAAACAAAGAGAGGTTCTCGCGGTAAAGCAGGCGCTTTCGTCTTCTTGGTCTTCATCTTCGTCCGGTTTCATCTCACAGTTCTAGCCTCTGAGAGAGAAACCGCCCTTCTTCTTGGCGGGCTGGTCGACGGCGGGCCGGCCGCTCTCGATGCGGTTCTTCTTCTCCTCGAGCTCCTGGCGCTGGCGGTCGAGTTGTTCCTTCATCTCGCGGTGGCGGGCGTAGAGCTCCTCCTCGCTCTGCTTGAGCTTGCTCTCCTTCTCCGTCACCTTTTGCTGGAAGACCATCTTCATCTCGAGCTCCATCTTGGCGAGCTTCTGCTCGTGCAGGCTGCGCTCCTCCTCTTGCTTGACGGCCGGGTTGACCTCCTTGAAGACGCTGGGGTCCTGGGCGACGCCCATCGAGGTGAGCTTGTCTGAGCGGTAGTTCTCGTAGAGGAAGTTGTTGGTGTGCTCCTTCAGCTCCTCCATGTGCGTGCGGATCAGCATTTGACGCAGCTTGACAAAGTCGCAGTGCTCCTCGTTGTCGACCTCGATGACACCCCAAGGGTAGCGGCGACCGCGGACCTTGCGGCCTTCGGGAGTGGTGACCTCGGTGTTGGCGCCGACGATAGCGAAGGGAACCTTGGTCATGATTTCGTTGTTCTCGGCAATGGTCTCCTCGTCGTCAAGCTCGTAGCGAGGGCCCTCGAAGATCTGGATGTTGTGGTGCTGGATGTCGTTGAGGATCTGTGGAATCTGTCAGTGGCCGAGTACGCAAGTCTACAGCAAATGTGGCACTTACACGCTGCTTGAAGGCGGCGATCTCGTCATCGGTAAGGGTGTCAGCCTTGGCGATCACAGGAATAAGGTTGACCTTGGTGTGCAGGCGACGCATGACCTCGACATCGAGAGGCTTGAGCGAGTGACCGGTGGGCTGGATGAAGTAGACACAGGCGTGGACGCGGTTGTCGACAATGTTCATGCGGTTGACCTTGTTCTCGGCATCCAAGTAGGCGTCGAAACGCTGCTCGATGTTCTCGGTGATTGGGCGCCAGGAGTCGTCGTTGTTGACAAAGTCACCGAAACCAGGAGTGTCGACAACGGTCAGGCGCAGGCGGACGCCGTTTTCCTCAATATCTGCGCTGATGGCCTGGATGTTGACAGTCTTGGGGGTGAAGTCGAGGGAAGGCTGCTTGCGCTCCTTGGGCGGGTAAAGGGAGGTGTTGAAAAGGGTGTTGACCAGGGTGGACTTTCCGAGGCCGGACTCACCTGGATGGAACTTGTCAGCATGCAACTTTCCAACCGAGGACATTCGAGGTATACTTACCAACGACCATAACGTTGAAGTTGAAGCCCTTGCGCACACTCTTGCGATGCCATTGGTTGGGCAGGTTGGCGAAACCCACGTATCCAGTGAGCTTCCTACGCACAATGTTCCTCATGTCGCTCGCGGCCTGGGCTGCGGCCTTGGGGTCCTTGGAGGAGACGGTCTGGGGTGCGGTGGCGCTGCCGTTGAGCATGGAGTTGCTGTGCTCGATGTTGCTGGGAGATGTGGGCTTGCCGTTGGGGATGGCCTCGGTGGACATGGGCGAAGCCTGGGAGGGAGGGGCGGGAGAGGCTGTCATAGTGAGCGCGTTAGCTACAGATGTCCGGCGACTGTGTATATCCCTGGAGGTTTCCAGACTGTCGCGCGGCGTCTGCTTGCCAGAGGCAGGCATCCCGGTACCCAGAGTTGCCGGGTCGCTGAGCTCCAGCGGATCCTTGACTTGGACCGAGGCAGACATTGTGATGTGGTGTTGGGAGAGGGTGTGTGCGCGTGGTTTGTCTTGAGGATATCTTTTGGAAACAAGCAGGGGGCTGTTCTCGATGTCGCGGCGTGGGCGTGGGAGGAGTGGGAAAAGGGAGGACGGCGAGCTTACCCATGGCGAGAGCGATTGAAGTGTGGATGGATTAGGTAGAAGGCGACTTCCTCTGTGGGTGTGTTAGTGATTGAGAGGTGAGGCAGCCGCAAGCCATGGCACAAGACATTGAAGTCAGGCGCGATGGGGGGGAGAGGCATGTGTGAACATTACATGTCCACGGCCGGGAAACCCTGACTTACAGTACTGTACTTTACTGGAGCGGGCGATGCGCGTGGGCGTGGAGTCGAGGATGCGCGCAGGACTGGAGGTGCAGAGCAATAACCAAGTTGTCAATGCAAATGAGAGACAGACTCGTCGATAGATGGGAGTGCCGATGATGGGGTTTGTGAGTGGTGGTGGTGGTGGCAGTGGCAGTACAGCTTTCTCTCTCTCTCGCCGGCTTCCAGTCGTGCTGGCGTCGTCTCAGGGGACCCTCCCGGACATGGGCTAGCCCTGATATGCCAGTTGTGCTATGAGCTCCACCTCCGCCTTTTGTGATTGCGATTGGCCATTCCAGATCTCTTCACTCGAACTCTCCGCCGTTATTGGCTAGCACCGTGTATATCCCATCAATTTAGGGTTGCGTTTTGGTACCTCTAACTGTACAACAATACACAGCAGCCGCCTGCCACCACCGCAGAATACATGTACTCGCCTCGTAACACCACACCATCTATGCGCACCTTAGCAACACCACCAGCAAAGGCCCGCCGCTCCGTGCATGCATCAAGTCGGTCTAATGCACGCGTACCGCTGAAGAAGGTAGACAGGCCGCGTATATGCACAGCTGCTAGTCGATAGCTACACGGAAATGGCATGACAGCTGACCTTGACTTGCCTCGAGCTTGCATGCATGCACAATGTACTCGAGTATGCAAGTGAAGAAAACTTATCGGAAAATTACATGTACTTCGATCGGGAAGTCGAGCGAAACCCTTGCCGCCCATCCGGACCAAACTCCCATGCAGCTTGAGCCACAGTGATACATAAGAGACCGGGAGGGCTTGGATGTGGCGCTGGTGATGATCATCATTCACGGTACGGTAGTGGTCGCATGGTGGTGGCGTTCACATCCAAGTTGAAAATAAAGATTGGTTAGAGTTCATTAAAAATATCAGTATCTATCGATCAAGAAAAACACCAGCCAACCGATCATAGGGTATCAAGAAATAACAACAGGCTCGGGATTCACTATTCTCTTGCTTCACAGAAACACATGCTCCTTCACGCTTAGGACAACCCAGTCAAGATCTGACTGACCTGAGCCTTGTCGTACTTGACATACTTGCCCTTCCCCTTGTCGACCCCATTGTAGCGGTCATAGAACCTGATGTAGAGTCTCTCGAGGAAGAGCTGAACGGCGCGACCCAAATCGCGTCGCACCTCGCCCTCCATCCTGAAACTCTTATGCCGTGCAACGAGCTCGTCGAAACCGGTGTTGAAGTTCTTGAACTTCTCCTTGATGCCGTCCTTGTCTTTCGACGACATGGCTTTGATGATGGCCGCGCTGTCGACGCCGCCGCCGGATTGCGGCCGCGGTGCTTTGGTCGCGTAGCCCACGTCCAGCAGGTGGTCTGCACAGTCTTTCCACCCGTCTGTGTAGGCGGACTGTGCCTTTTTCTTCCACGTGTCGAGTTTGGGCTGCGCGGCTGTGCTGATGAGGTTTGCGAGGTCGGAGGCGCGGATGGCGCGCTCGATGACGCAGACGTTGTTGGCAAGGAAGACGCCCTGGGCTGCTTTGACCTTTAGTAATGAACGGGCCCGCGAGTCGAGGTTGGAGAGAAGCGTTTCGATCGTGTCCGTGCAGTAGTGGGCGAAGAGCTGTGCTCCGTCTGCTCCAACGTCGAAAGACTTGAGGGTTGGGACGGAGGATGAGGAGGAGGCTGTTGCGTTCGGCGTGGAGGTCCAGCCGCCGTCGCCTAAGCTGCGCATGATGCTGCTGAGTGGTGGTAGGAATGCTGTCATTAACTGTAGGCGCTGCATCACGTCCGAGGTCAAAGGTACTGCGCTGCCGTCGCTGGGTAAGACCATCAATTGTTGGATTTTGTTGCGAGTGTCGTTGAGGAGGAAAGAGAGAGATGCTTTTGCCGTCTCGCGGACCGGCTTTAGGGCGTCAGACATTTGCTGTTTGAGCATTCCTGTCTTTTCCTCAAGCTCGAAAGAGGTGTTGGATACTAGGTCGACGATCTCGTATGCAAGATAGCAGTCGGTGATTAGGTTGGTTCTGATGTGGTTGTCCAAGTCGCGCAATGTATTTCCAAACGCCGCAAGAGCGGATTGGCACGTTGCAGTAAGGACTGGATTCCATTCTTCGCGCTGGAAGATCTCGCAGATGCACGCGTATTCGGCGATGAACATTCCCTGGATACCGCTGCAGTATGTGGCAATGCCGTTACTTCCTGGTTTGTAAACCGCGTCTGCGTTGACTTTCCTAGCGGTGGAGAGCGAGGCAGCGGACAAGTTCTGTAGCGATAGTTGGATGTACTGTCCTCGTTCTTGCGCATACACCTTGGCAGTGGGAGACAAGTCCGTGTTTGAGGTCTGAGCCTGGAAACTAGCCACCTGTCCGTTGATCGTCCTCAGTTCAGCCGAGCTCTTTTGTGAGAACTTGGGAAACTCGTTCCCTCTCATAATCTGCTGAAGCGGCTCAATCGGCTGCGAGTCCTGCCTCACAACGTCCCTAAATACCGTCTCCAAATTCCGTGTCCCAACCTCCAATAGTTCGCTCAAATCTGCTGCTGCCTTTTGATTGCTCCGCATGTTCGACGCCTTGAGGTCCTTGAGCGCCCGATTCGTCCGATCCATACTCGCAATGTACTGCCCCAAGCCAACTCTTTCAGGCCGCTCTCTCAGCACCTGTTCTTCTCTGTTGCGCATATCTAGAGGTTGACGCGCCTTCTCAATGGCTTCTGTGATCCTGTCGACGTTGGTGGTTGTAGTTTGTAGGCGCTGCGTGTTGCCGTAAATGGGCCCGATGGCGTCCTGCACCACCTTGCCGCTCACGTCCAGCCGAGCCATGGAGCCCTGGATCTTCCTAGAAAGCGACTTCATCTTTTCGAGGTTCGCGTAGAGGACCTCGACTTCGGCGGACTCCTCTGCAAAGGCGGCATGACGGGCGGGCGCCATGGCGGTCACTGTCTTGGTCGCTCAGGTGGATTGTATCTCTGTCGGTGTTACTGATGTTGCACTTTGATGGTCAAATCGGCAGCCCACTATATCATGGCCCCTAAGAGAGTCGACGAGAAACAGCTGCTACTCGCGGCGAATGGCAGCTTCTCGAGTGCCTCCACAGTTGATCGCAGATGGAGTCGGCCGGAGCTGGAGCTAAGGCACGAGACGGGAGTGCGGGGCAGCCGGGCCGGTCGATTGCAAAGCCCATTTTAGGTTGCGTTCCTGAGAGATCGCTTACACTCTTACGTGATCTTTCTAGGAGCGTGAGAGACGACCTCGCGTGTGCTGTACAGCAGAATTTCCTTCAGTACATGTAGTTTACCGATGTGATGCACAACTACCTCACTAACATCATGTCTGCAAGATGTAGGTGCAACAACACATCTTCTTCGCCAGTCGTCTCAACCACTTCCACTCTGGCAACGGCAATGACGTGTAAACGCGACACGTGGTATCGGACCGCCACGCGGCGCGTGCCATTTAACATTAAACCTTTGGCTATGCAATAGCACCGCCACTTTCCCAACTCTCGCCAGCTTTCGAACCAGGCACAGCACCACTACGCTCGTCATTCGCATCGCCTGTGGCCTGGTCAAATCTTCTCCTGGACCTCTCAATTCCCACTGCTCGACCTAGGGATGAACCACACTCGTTGAACGATCCAGCATGTTTCGAGCTACATACCGCACCCTTCAGACCAATCCATGGAGGGGTGCTGCCGTGACCGCTGGCGCCGGGTGCGCTGCCATACTCGCATACAACAACACTCCTCCTCGGCGAAAGCTTTTGGCTGACAGCCGTGGAGCGAATCCCGCAAACTTCGACAACAAACCCATCGACATCAGCAATGCTCGCAGGGCATCCCAGTCAGGCCATGTAGACGACACTGGAAAACAGCGAGCCTTTGTGTCGAGTTCGGAACGAGGCAACCCAGCGCCACCTTCTCAGACCAAAGGCCATCAAGGCTTACCCGGCGCCAACTCCGCCACTTCTGAGAAGGACTCTACTTCACCCCCCATACTGGCGACCATCTTCGAGAGGTTCGCAGTCTTCGACATCTCTGGCCTCACGGAAAGTCTCACCAAGATCATCGTCCCGTCATGGGTGCTTGCACTCCCCGCCGCACTTCACAAGCTCCAGGACGAGTTGTCTCTAGCCCCATGGTCTGTATCGTGGGAGATCTGGGAACAGGCGCACGACCCTCAAGTAAACCCAGAAATCGTCTGGGACGCTTCTGTCAGAATCTCGAATGATTTATGCTTGGAAGAGAGGCAATATCTTGAAAAGCGCAAGCCCAACATTGCCAAAGCATTGGCACGTTACCTCAATGTCCCAGAGTCCGAGGTCCATCCGGATGATGTTCCTGTCATTGCCATGTGTGGTTCCGGTGGTGGACTTCGCGCC